>Ga0326514_10000676_pt1 | contig 22719 bp, 47 predicted proteins | sample 3_2548_0518_D_FD_203653 | JGI IMG/M metagenome (GOLD analysis project Ga0326514, IMG submission 203653) | Bovine rumen microbial communities from UC Davis, California, United States - 3_2548_0518 | ecosystem: Host-associated > Mammals > Digestive system > Stomach > Rumen | place: USA... | reverse complement strand
TGCTGATGATAATGGATATATATGGCACTATTTTGCTAATAAAGAAAATTTTTTAAATGGAGATTATTATGATGAAATTAAATAAGATTTTATTGGTTGTTATAATGATTTTGTCTTTAATGTTAACTGCATGTAATAAACAAGTATTGGATTTTACTTATTCATATGAATATGCAATTATTAAATTACCTGATAATACTATCGTTGAAGGAAAAGTACAATCTTGGAAAGATTATGATGGTGAACAATTACAAATCGTAATTGATGATAATACTTATTTAGTTAATAGCGTAAATGCAGTAATGATGAAACATCATTAATTTATAAAAGAAAATTATGATAAAGAGACTCCTTTTTCAAATTTTCCCAAAAATAATTATAATTTCGAATTTTAGTAAAATCGTTTTAAAAAAATACTTATAAAATCGTTTTAAAAAAATACTTGGTAGGAGAATTGACCAGGCCAAAACGTTTTGGCCTGGTCAATTTTTTTTTCTCCCAAAATACACGCCCCCTCTATTGTCGCCTTTCTTTGACCTTTGCGCGAAGGCCTACTGGCGTACCCCCCAAACACCGGCCCGGTGACAAAGGAAGCGGGCCGTATTTGCGACAAAACAACAATGCAACAAATAAGCGAGCAACAACAGGGCAAAAGGTCAAGCAAGCAAAAGTCCTAAAAATAAAAATTTTTTATAAAAAAAACTATTGACAAACCAATAGAGTCATGCTATACTATAATCACAAAGAGAAAAGAAAGAGAGGTAAATAAAATGTTAGGATTCACTATCGCAACTCTTATCAGCATCGCGACCACTTTTGGAGCTAATACCACTGCAAACCTTGGCTTCTATCCTGTATCTGCGCAGGTCGTAGAAGCAAACAGCGCGTCTAACACTTGGGCTATTGAGGATACTCGTGGGCATGTATGGGAGATGACAGAGCCTGAAGACTGGATGGTTGGAGACAACTGCTCTTGCATCTTTTGTGATAATGGCACTGAAGACATCACTGATGACATTCCTTGTGTAGTGTGGTACGTGGAGTAAAAAGGTGTTGACAAGCACCGGGCAATGTGCTATACTAAGAGTGTAAGGAAGAGAGAGACATACAGAAAGAGAGGACACACAATGGCACGCATCACAATAGAGGTAATCAAAGCACTGAAGAACAATGATGGACTTACACTGAAGAGGTTCACAAGCATCAGCTATAAGAGTGGTTGGCAGGTAGCCACTGAGGGCAAGGAGACCAAGAGCGCAAGCAAGGCTATGCAGTACGTAGAAGAGTATGATGGTAACTGCGGACTGTGGTACAGTGATGGTGTGTACTATGTAGACAAAAGCCACAGAGTAACAACCAAGAGAGAGGCAATGGCTATCGGTAAGGCTTGCAATCAGATCAGCGTTCTGAGCTGGAGGACTATGGGGTTAGCGTACTGCTAACCCTTTAATGCGCTTGCCGCGCGGCCGACGGGTGTGGCCACGCGTATTTCGCGCAATAGGCACTATGCACAAAACAGAGAGCGCAAGTTTGTGCAAAATGACAGCTTGACAAACTCCCAAAAAGGCGTTATACTATAGTCAGAAAGAGAGAGAAAGAGAGGACAAAAAGATGACAAGAAGAGAAGAGCTTACAGCAAGACTTGAGGCAATCGGAAAGAGAAGATTCTTCCTTGCAATGAAGGACAGATGGAATGTAGAAGACTATGCACTTGACAACAAACTGTACAATGAAGAGCTTGCGATCGAGAGAGAGCTTGCAGAGTAAGAAGAAATAAACTATTGACAAATAAAAAAATCTTTGTTATAATAATTATAGATAAAAGAAAAGAGAGGTAATAACAATGACAAGAGTACAGTATGAATGGATAGGTAAGGACAACAAGACCAAGGCAATTGTCAACACTTGGAATGAAGCAAAACAGTTAGTTTCTAAGTTTGGAGGATCTTACAAAGTAAAGTATTCAACTATCAAAAGTCTTGAGGAGGTATCTAAATCATGATTAGTGTTGAAAATGCTTGCCCCTTTTGCGGAAGTCGTCATTATGTACTTGTAGATGAGGATCATTTTTCCCTTTGGAATAATGGTATTGAATTAATTCAGAATGCGATGCCTGAACTTTCTCCAACAGAAAGAGAGCAGTTAATTAGCGGTATTTGTCCTGAGTGTCAGAAAAAGATTTTCGGTTAATCCGAAAATCTTTTTTTATTTTTTTAAAAAAGTAGTTGACTTTTTGTCCGGTCTATGGTATACTTAAACCATCAAAAGAGAGGAGAAAAAGAAAATGTTAAACATCAAAGATCTGTATCATGTAGATTGCAAATGGTATGATTATCCTGTAGCTAATGGAAAACATAAAAATTACAAAATAAATAGTCCGAAGCCTTTTAGAGTATATCACAAAGATGGAACCTTTTCTCTTGCTTATACTTTTGGAGAATACAAATACACTTTTTCTATCAAAGAAAGAGATGAAGCAAGAGCTAAATACTATGAGGAAAGAAAAGCTATTAGTGAAAAAAAAGCTTTACTTGCACAGTTTGAAAAAATGGATACTGAAGAATTAAAAAAACTTTTAAAAAACTCTTGACAAACTATCCGGTATCTGGTATAATTAAATCAAGAAAAGAGAGAAAGAGAGGAAAGAAAAATGGCAAGAAATACAAGAGGTTGGTACTGGTTTGAGGATGGTACACAGGTTTGGTTCAATGGTCTTTCCACAAGAGAGAGAAGCGCAGAGATCCGCAGACATGGGAAAATTGTAAAATTTCTTCCGACAAATTAAAAAAAGGTCTTGACAGACCGGACTTAAAGAGTTATAATTAAATCAAGAAAAGAGAGAAAGAGAGGTAAATAAAATGACTTACGAGATGGAGATGGCAATGATAAGTGGAGCAACTTTAAACGAACTTTTTGAGATGGCTGGAATTACTGCTGAAGAGCTAGAGGAAAATTAACCTCTAGCTTTTTTTAATTGCGGCCGCCGGCGCACGATCCTGAGCGCCGGAGTTTTTGTCAATAGGCAATTTCAACAATTTTTTGAGCGGAATTTTGTGCATTTTTTCATTAAAAAATTTTCCTAAAACTATTGCAATCCGGGAAGAATCTGCTATAATAGTTAATGTAAGGAAGAGATACAGCAAGGAGGAAATAAAAATGTTCAAGAGAATCTGCAAGGCAATGCTTAAGGAAGAGAATTACATGGACGCACTTGCTTACTGTGCAACTAGACTCCTCAAGGCTTCTGACATCGAAGCAGAATTTGATAAAATTGATGAAAAACTTTGGGATTTAGCAATGTCCGCAGATGGTATTGAAGGTGCTTCTGACAATGCTCTTAGAATCACTTCCGCATTACAGATTGCTATTGATGAAATGTTCGCAGAGGAAGATTTTTAATAAAAAAGTATTGACAAACCGGAATTTATCTGCTATACTATAGTCAGAAAGAGAGAGAAAGAGAGGTAATAAAAATGAAGGGAATCAACATTAATTTTGACATGGATGGAACAATTGCTGATCTTTATGGAGTAGAGAACTGGCTTGATGATCTTATCAATGAGAACGTTAGACCTTACGCAGAAGCAAAACCGCTTGTTCGGCTTTCCGCACTTGCAAGAGTTCTTAATAGACTGCAGAGAGAAGGACACGAAATCAACGTTATTAGCTGGCTTTCTAAGAATGGAAGCGCAGAGTATAATGCAAGAGTTACCGAAACAAAAAAGGCATGGCTTGCGAAACATCTTCCCTCTGTTCACTGGGATAACATCATTATTGTAGCTTATGGAACTCCGAAAGAGACCCTTGGAACTGGAGTCCTGTTTGATGATGAAGAGAGAAACCGTAATAACTGGCGCGGAGTTGCGCATGATGTCAATAACATCTTAGAAGTTCTGCGGAGCTTCTAAGATTTTTTTGCCCGGTCGAAAAAAAATGCTTGACAAATTAAGTTTTATTTGTTATAATTAAATCAAGAAAAGAGAAAGAGAGGAAATAAAAATGAAGGTTAAGCTCACTTATACAGTAAAACATGAGGTTGTGGTTGATATTAATCCTGAGGACTATTGCAAATTACACGCTGATACAACATACAATAACTTCTTTCCAAAAGATGCTAGAGAAAGAGAATTAACAATTTTTGATAAAGAATCTGAAGATGAATTAGATGATTATTATTTCAGACCAAAAAAATAAAAAAAGCTTGACAACTTGTCCGGTCTATGGTATACTTAAACCATCAAGAGAGAGGAGAAAAGAAAAATGTTTAATTTTTTTAAAAAAGAAGAAAAAGCAAAAGAAAAATACAAAGTAGTTTTTTGTGATACAAATGATCTTGCTACAAAATTTGGTGAATACGGCACTTATGAAACGTATGAAACAGCTGATCATGTAATCAGAATGGCATGGAATAAAAAAAGAGAAGATAAAATTAATGATGGATACCAGGTTGATGATGCATGGATAATAATTGAAAAAATATCTTGACAAACCGGAACTAAAGAGTTATAATTAAATCAAGAAAAGAGAAAGAGAGGAATAAAAAAATGAGAGAAGAGTATCTGAGCAGAATGATTCACCTTTACGGTTTTGAGCATCCCGCAGTTATCCAGTTTGCGGAGCTGATGGAGCAGGGCGCAAGTGATGAAACTCTGAAAGCTCTAGTTGAGAGCCATGAGAAGCTCGGAATTGCTTTCGAGTTTGAGGATGAGGATTTTTAATCCTTATCCTCTTTTTTATTTGGCCGGCCGCCAGCGTACGCACTGGCCGGTGTTTTGTCAAGTAGCAGTTTTAACAATTTTTTCGATGAAATTTTGTGCATTTTTCCGGTATTGCGTTTTCCCGGTTTATCCCTTATAATTAAGACAAGAGATAAGGAAAGGGGAACACAACAATGAAGAAAATCACCGCTGAAATCAAAATCAATTACATCTTTGATACTACTCACAAAGGTTCTAATTACAGCTTTAACGGCGGGCGCAAATGGTGTAATGGTGGTGAGTTTGCGGAAATCATCGCAAAATCTGTTCTCGGATTTGAACCGAAAAAAGATGCAAACACTTCTTACGATGTTGACAGCGACATTCCGGAAATTAAAGCAAGTGTAAAATCTAGCAAATTTACTCTTGTTAATAAAAAACTTGGTGATACTTTTGAGGAAAGTGTTGACAACTATTTTGCAACTACTCATAGCACAACATGGATTTATACTGTTGTTATTGATAACATTGCTACACTTTACATCATGAACAAAGTTGAGTTTGAGCAGTTTCTTTACACTTTCACTTCACTGAATGAAAGAAATGTTGTTAGATGCAAAGCAACAAGCGGAAAAATGATTGCATGGTTTGAAAATAAAATTTAAAAAAAAGTATTGACAGACCGGATAAAATGTGCTATACTTTAGATACAGAAAAGGAAAGGAGATAAAAACAATGACAAGAGAAGAGATGCTTACCAATGTTATTCGCAAATGGGGTTTCGAGCATGAGTACACTATCCGCTTTGCTACAGCTTGTGAAAAATGGGTTTCTGATGATACAGTAGCAATGTTCTACTTTTGGACAATGGCATTAACGATTGAGGTTTGGGAGTAATTCCTAAACCTCTTTTTTTATTGCGCCGGCCCGCGCTCGCTCCTCAAGCGCGGTTTTTCGCTTTAACGCGTTAAAGCGAAAAAATTTTAGCACTTTAGCGCGGTGAAGTGGCAACGCGTTAAATCCCGAAACTTTAGTATGCTAAAGTATTAAAGTATTAAAACTTTAAAGTTTTAATACATTAAAGTACTAATAAATTAAAACTTTAACGCTTCATCACGTTAAAGTTCTACACTGTAATACATTAAAGTATTAAAGAAGATTGTTAAAAAAATAACTAAAAAATTTTTTAAAAAAGTATTGACAACTCCGGTAGAGGGTGCTATACTATAATCACAGAGAGAGAGAAAGAGAGGTAAACAAAATGACTAACACTGCATTATTCGCCACCATGATCAACCGCTACAATGAAGTTGCTTTTACTCACAACTATATCTGGGGTTTTATCTACAAGCACAACGTGTATATGGCTATCACTACTTCGGAAGTGATGCCCCTTGTCTGCAAGCTTGATAAGGCAAGCCGTGGCGCTGGATATGCGCTTCGCTTCTGCCCAACTGCAGATCAGAAACTTGTTCTTATGCCGTCCGCAACTCTGCTTTGCTCTGAGGATTTCTTCAATGAGCAGGTAGCAGAAAGCAAGTACAACAACGGTGAAATCTTTGAAAAGATGGTAACTGAGTACTTCGGTCAGGTTTGGGTAAAGGATAATATCCCATTCACAGAAGCCGGCGATATCGAGACTGATGGTGTTGCATATCAGATTAAATATCAGAAAGCTACTTTCTGTAATGAGAAGAGCCTTGCCAATCTTAGAAAATAAGATTGGCAAGCTACAAAAAAGTAGTTGACAAAGTAAAAAATATATGCTATAATAAAATTACCAAATGAAAGAGAGGACATAAGAAATGAGAAAGAGCGTTGTACAGAGAATCAAAGATTTTTTCCTTGGTATGATGGTTATGGGCTTGGTTATTATCGGGATGGGATGGACAGGCTATATGGAGTCAACATATAGTGTTGACGGACTGGTTATTGACAAAGATGCTGATGAATGGATTATCGAAGACAGCAGAGGTCATATATGGAGCTATGAAAATAACTTCTTGATCAAAGGCGATGAAGTGAAAATTACCTTCTTCAATAATCATACTGATAATATTACAGATGACGAAATTGTTAAAATAAAAGTTTCTAAAATTCATAAATAACTGTAGCACAGAGGGACTCCCCAAAAAGTACAGGTTTTATGTTTTGCTTGAGCATTGCATAAGACTTCGGAAAAGTAGGGATCCCTCGCCCCCGGGCAAAAAAGTGCTTGACAAACTAGAAAAAATGTAGTATAATTCCAATAGAAAGAGAGGAAAATACAATGAAGCTAATTGATAAAAGAAGTAAGAAAATTAAAAAAGAAGAAGCTAAAAAAATGCGCGTGGTTAATGGCTTTAATACAGGCACTCGCACACATAAAAGTAAAAAAGACTATGATAGAAAAGCAATCAAAAAGGAATTGCGAAAATACTTATAGGGGAATCATTCTGAAGATGATTCCCCTTTATTTTTTTGCCCGGGCGCCCGCATGTTCCCGCAATTGATTTTTTAAAAAATTTTTATTATAATTTATTTATAAAATAAAAAAAATAGCTTGACAATCAAAGGAAAATCGTTTATAATGAATACAGAAAGAGAGAAAGAGAGGAATTAAAAAATGACGATTTACTTTGACATGGATGGAACAATCGCTGATCTTTATGGAGTTGAAAATTGGCTGAATGATTTAATTAATAGCAATACTCGCCCTTATGATGAAGCAAAGCCTTTAATTAATTTTTCTGCACTCGCAAGACAGATTCATAAAATGCAGAAAATTGGTTTCACTTTTGGAATCGTTTCTTGGCTTTCCAAGAGTGGAACAGAAGAATATAATAAAGCCGTAATAGAAAGTAAAATGAATTGGCTGAAAAAGCATCTACCTTCTGTAATTTGGGATGAGATTCACATTGTTTCCTATGGTACTCCAAAAAGCACCGTTGTAAATGATAAAAATGGTTTCCTCTTCGATGATGAATTAAATAATAGAATTGAATGGGGAAAAAATTCTTTCGATGTAAACAATATTCTTGCGACCCTTAGAGCCTTCTAAGGGTCTTGGCCCGGGCGAAATTTTCACTTGACTTTTCTATGTATTGTGTTATAATAATAGTGAAAAGAAAAATAAAGAAAGGAAGTAGATGCCTATGCTTTATAATGAAAAATTAATTAAACAACACATGGACATTTTAAACATTAGTAGAGAGGAAGCTATTCAGTTAATTCAGGAAGATGAAAAGATTGATAAAATGGTTTCATCTTCAGAAATTAATTCAGACTTAACTAAAGAACAGATTCAAAATGCTAAACACGCAAGACAAGCAGATCGAGTAAAAGGCGTTTTTAAATTTGATGTTTCCAAAAGGCAACGTAAAGAAAATCCAGACAAAAGAATTTTGATTGAGAATTTGCGGGCTTCCGTTGAAGAGATCGGCGGAACTGACATCGAAATTACAAACGTTGAACGAGAAATGATTTTTAAATTCAATAATGTAAAATATAAGGTTGTGCTTTCAGCTCCCCGCAGTTAATGCGGGGAAGGCCCGGGCCGCAAATTTTTTTTAAAAACACTTGACATTTTTCTCTATTGGTATTATAATTATCTCAGAAAGAGAGGTAAGAAAAATGTTTAGAATTCATGGTTTTATTCTTCCAAATAAAGAAAAGGGAACGATTAGACTTGGTAGAGATCTTTTTAAAGTGATTTTTAGAATAGGTAAATAGCATTTAGTTTACAGACTCACTGATAATGGTATTACTTATTAAAAAAGAGAGGTAATAAAAATGATTAAATTCAAGTATGATTATTGCACTTCTACTACTATTGTTTTTGATGATGAATTTGAAATTAAAATGACTGATAACCTTGATAACATTAAAATGAAAATCATTTGTGTGTTTTATAAGTATAATTTTAATCGTGCTGTTGTCGTAAGTAATGAGACAGGCGAGATTCTCATGGAAGCTTGCAGAGAGGGGATGTGATCCCCTTTTTGCCCGGGCAGCCGCAAACATTGTTAAAAAAATAACTTTTAAAAACTTATTGACTTTTCTTAGAAATCTGTTATAATAGTATTATCGACAGAGAGAAAAGAAAGGAAAATAAGAAAAATGAGTTATAGAAAGAATGAATGGTTTTTAGTAATTGATACTGAGACAGCAGGTGGTTTAGATAATCCTTTAGTCTATGATGCAGGATTTAAGATGATGAATCGAAAGGGGGAAACTGCTGAAGAACATTCGTTAGTTGTTTATAATATTTATGCGGGGCAGCGTGAAATTATGAAGACTGCTTATTACGCAGAAAAGCTTCCTTTGTATGAGATTAAATTAAAAAATGGTGAACGAAAAATGATCAGTTTCTTTACTCTTAAAAAGATGATTGCTGATCTTATGAATAAGTATAATACAACATTAGTTTATGCTTATAACATGAATTTCGACAGAAGAGCATTAAATAATACTCAAAGATTCACCACAGAAGAGCGTTTTAGATACTTCTTCCCCTATGGAACAGAATTTAGATGTATTTGGAACATGGCTTGTCAGCTTCTTTTAGCTAGACCTTCTTACATTAAATTTGCAATCAAAAATAATTTTATCTCAGAAAAAGGAAATATTTTAACTAATGCAGAATGTTGCTACCGCTATTTAACAAAGGATACTGATTTTAAAGAGGAGCATCAAGGCCTCGATGATGTAAACATTGAAGCAGAAATTTTACTTGCATGTTTCAAACAGCACAAAAAAGTAAATCAGAATCCTTATCAGGCATGTTGGAGACTTGTACAGAATAAGCGTGCGGAAATGGGGGTATAACCCCCATCTTCGGCCCGGGCGCCCGTTAAAAACTTAACGAAAAAAATTTCAAAAAAGGTATTGACTTTTCTACTGAATCTGCTATAATAATAATTGTCAAGGGGCGATGGAACAGTAAAGATGCCTTCGACAGTAGAGAAAGTTACCTCTTAACGAAGTCTGTGGGTTGCAAAAATTTTTCAAAAAATTTTGAAAAACCCCTTGACAATTTTTAAAAAATCTGCTATAATAAAGTTACAAAAGTCAAGAGGATGACAGAGATGAAGTCCTTGAAGTGAGAAATGTGTATCCGCGGTAAACACAACTTCCACTTCCCCAACAAGTAAAAATCTTGAAAATTCCTCTTGACAAACAACTGAATATCTGCTATAATAACTAATGTAAAGAAACAAAACAATTCATCCAAAAGAAAGAGGTGCTATCTATGGGTAACAAGATGACTTATGCAGTAGCTATTGACTTTGCAATCAACGCAATCGACAATGAAGAGGTTATTGAGAAGCTTACGGCTCTCAAGGCTCAGCTCGCAAAGAAGAGTTCTGCGGAGAGGAAGCCTACCGCAACTCAGCGTGAGAATGTCGGTTTTAAAGATGCCATTGTTAATGGTCTTGAGTCTGACAAGACTTATACCATTACGGACATCATGAAGTCCATTCCCGAGGTTGGCAATCTGTCCAATCAGCGTGTAAGTGCGCTTGTGCGTCAGCTTGTCGCTGATGGAATCCTCAAGCGTGAGGAGATCAAGAGAAAGGCTTATTTCAGCCTTGCTTGATTTTTCAATCGGGTTTTCCCCTTGGCTCCCTTAGGAGCCTTGGGGTTCGGCCCGGGCGCAAAAACTTTTTTAAAAAACTATTGACAAAATTAAAAACTTTTGCTATAATAAAATTACCAAATGAAAGAGAGGTAATAAAAATGATGACAAATGTTGATTACGAAGGATTTAATGATTGGTCTGATAAAGAACTTGAAGAAGCTATTGCTACTATTGGAATGATCCTTGAAGCTCGTAAAAATGAGAAGATCCGTAAAGCTTTAGATAAAATTGAAAAAGCAATGGCCGAGCTTCAAGATATTACTGATGAGATTGCTTATTTTGATTTTGATGGTATTCATTCTCTTGCGGATGTTTTTGAAACTATTAAACTCTATTATACAGAAAGGATGGCATAAAAAATGCGAGACCCTGAAAGAATTGCAAGTTTCCTTGATGTAATTGGTTTTCATTGGCAGGTAAAATGTCCTGATTGGCGCTTTGGTCAGCTAATGTATAATTTTTTCAGTGAATGCGGAGATCCATTCTATTGGGAAGAAGATACATTTCTTGAAAAGTTTGAGGAATTCATGAAGAAGCTGTAAGGCTTCTTCATGTATCGCCCGGGCCCGCTTGTTAAAAAAATAACTTTTAAAAAGTAGTTGACTTTTTCTGCGGTCTATGATAGAATAATAATTGTCAAGGGGAGAGATAGCCGAGGAACTTACGAGGGCACTCCATGAGAGAAGGTAATGAGAAATCTCGAAAAAAAATAAAAAAACCCCTTGACAAACAAAATCAAATCAGTTATAATAACAATGTAAGGTAAAGAAAACAAAACACTACAAAAAAGAAAGAGGTGCTATCTATGACTAAGATGACTTATGTGAACGCTATTGATTCTGCTCTGAATGGTGTTGTTAATGATGAAGTTCGTGAGAAGCTTGAGGCTCTGAAGACTCAGCTTGCGAAGCGTAACAGTGGCACGCACAAGCCCACTAAGACTCAGAAGGAAAATGAGGGTCTGAAGGAAGACATCTTCGCCTTTATTTCTGAGAATGGCGCAAAACGTGCAGGTGATGTTGCTTCCCACTTCGGTATCAGTGGTCAGAAGGCTACGGCTCTGCTGAAGCAGATTGTCGACAGTGGTCGCCTTGAGAAGTACGCTGAGAAGCGTGTAACTTTCTTTAGGGTTGCTGAGGGATTCTAATCCCTTACCCCTTGGGGGCTTAATGCCCCCTTGGGGTTTGCCCGGGCGGCCCGTTAAAAACTTAACAAAGATTTTTTTAAAATAAGTATTGACTTTTTTAATGGTCTATGATAGAATAATAATTGTCAAGGGGAGAGGCAAACAGCGGTAGGGCACTCGAAAAAAAATAAAAAGAATTCAAAAAACCCCTTGACAAACTTTAAAACATCTGTTATAATAAAGATACAAAATGAAAGAGAGGTAAGGATATGAGAGACCCCCCGAAATAAAACCCACAAGCTAGAGAGATCTTTTATGATCATTGGCGCCAAAGCTCGGAAACCACAAAGGGGCGCTATGAATACGAGCAAAGGTGGGAAGTCAAGTTTCCAACTTCCCACAAAAAAAAATAAAAAAGTGCTTGACAACTAAATAAAGAAGTATTATAATAAAGATACAAGATAAGAAAAACAAATTAAAGAAAGGAATGGTATCACTATGACAAAGATGACTTACGCAGTAGCAATCGACAACGCACTTAATGGCAACATCACTGATGAGGTTCGTGAGAAGCTCGAAGCTCTCAAGGCTCAGCTTGCAAAGCGCAACAGCGGTTCTCATAAGCCTACAAAGACTCAGCGTGAGAACGAGGGAGTCAAGAATTCCATCCTTGGTGTCCTTACCGCAGAGGGCAAGCAGTGCAAGGACATTGCTGATGCTCTTGGTATCAGTGGTCAGAAGTGTTCTGCTCTTCTCAAGCAGTTGGTTGATGAGGGCAAGGCTGAGAAGTACGCTGAGAAGCGTGTGACTTACTTCAAGGCAATCGAGGGATAATACTCTCTTTACTCCCAAAGGGGTTCGCCCCTTTGGGAGGCGCCCGGGCGCAAAAAAATTTTTTAAAAAAGTATTGACAAATTAAAGTTAATGTATTATACTGTATTTAGAAAGTGAGGGGAACAAAAATGAAAGAAGTTAAATACAAAGACTATCGAATTGGCTCAAATCTTTATACAGTAAAATTAACTTATTTACCAACAGGCGGAATTTTACATTATAATCCTACTGTAAAAGTAAACATAATGGAATGGCATACACAACCAATTACTTTTTTAGATAAAATATTAGAACACTTCAAATTTTCTATTGAAAGTTATGAATGGGATCCATTATTGACAGATCTTTCTTTAACCGATTATTGTATAAAGAAATGTTCTCAAATTGCAGAAATTGATGATGCAATAAAAAAAACTAATAATGAATGGGATTCTTTTGAAGGAGAATAAATAATGAAGTTTGAAGGAAAAATTAGCGGAACAAAAGTTTCTGAATTTGAAATTACTTCTATTTTCAATTCACAATTTGTATGGCTCTCTGAAGTAATGGAAAAAATTCAGAATCAGAAAGCAATGGATTTCATTCTTGATACTTTCAGATTTAGTAAAGGTTGTGAAGAAAAATCTCATGATTGGTGTGCTATTCTTGATTGGGATAGTATCATGAAAATTTCTGTTCTTGAAAATTATCCTGAGTATGAAAAAGAATTTATTGATTACTTTGGTGAAGAATGGTTTAAACAGTATATTAGATTTAACCATTAAAGCGCTTCGGCGCTTTTTGGCCCGGGCCGCTTGTTAAAAAACTAACGATTTTTTTTTGAAAAAAGTAGTTGACTTTTTCTGCGGTCTATGATAGAATAATAATTGTCAAGGGGAGGCGCCCAAAGGTGGAGTCTTCGAGAGAGAATAACTAGAGCGCGTAAAGCGTAGCAGGAAAACCTCGATTTTTAAAAAAATTTTTTAAAAACCTCTTGACAAGTCCTAAAGCATTTGTTATAATAAAAGTGTCAAGGGGAGAGGTAAGAGGTTACGAACCTAATGGCCCTCGAAAAAAAATAATCAAAGAAATTTGAAAAAACCCCTTGACAATTTTCCAAAAGAGTGTTATAATAAAGACACAAGATGAGAGGGGCAAGTCCTCAAGAAGTGAGTCAAAAAGACGAATACGTAAAGTCGACTAAATCGTACAAAACAGAATGAGGTACAGGGCTGAAGTCCATCTCGCTCGATAAGCGAAACTTTAACCTTTCAAAAAAAAATAAAAAAAAGCTTGACAAACTTCCAAAAGAATGTTATAATAAAAATACAAAATGAAAGAGAGGTAAATTACATGAGAGACCCGCCGATAAGATGAGGGCGGACGCGCCCGCAAAAAACACTTGACAAACTTTAAAACATTTGCTATAATAAAGATAAGAAAGAAACAAAGAGTTCGGAAAGTTTGGTGGTTAAAAATGAAAATGAGATTTAGGAGAAAAGCGCAACTCACAGCGCAATGACACAAAAAGGTGAGAGGGGTAGACATAGCCGACAGGCGAACAGACTGAAAAAAGCGCAAGTGCACAGCGTCCCCGAACTTAGAAAAAAAAATAAAAAAAGACTTGACAACCAAAAGAAAAAGTATTATAATAACAATGTAAGATAAAACAAAACAAAAAAGAAAGAGGTAGATGATTATGACTAAGATGACTTATACTGTTGCTCTTGATGTTGCTATTAAGGCTGTTGGTGAGGGTGAGGTTGCTGAGAAGCTGACTGCGCTTAAAGCTCAGCTCGCTAAGAAATCTAGCGGTGAAAGAAAGCCTACGGCTACTCAGAAAGAGAACATTGGTTTTAAGGATGCTATTGTTAAGGGTCTTGGTGATGGTAAGTATACCATTACTGACATTATCAAGACTGTGCCTGAGGTGGGCGGTCTGTCTAATCAGAGAGTTTCTGCTCTTGTTCGGCAGATGGTAGCAGATGGGATTCTCGTAAGAGAGGAGATTAAGAGAAAGGCTTATTTCTCTGTCGCTTAATCGTGAAGGGTTTGCGGTGATCCCTAAAACCGCAATTACCGCCAATAACTCAACTGGTAGAGTAATCGGCTTTTAACCGATAGGTTGCAGGTTCAAGTCCTGTTTGGCGGATTTAGAATACTTTATTTCGTTTTAAAACTCTCTTTCTGTAAGCGCCTTGCGGAGTTCCTTCTCTCTCCGCAAGGTTGCGCCCGGGCATTTTAAAAAAAGTGCTTGACAAATAAATAAAAGAATGCTATACTTTATTTAAGAAAGGAGAGATAAGAAATGACTAAAGATTATTTTAAAAGATTAACTACAAGAGATTTAACTTCTTGGGATTTAAATTGTAGACATGTTGTTTATCATACTCCTTCAAGAAATAAAATGGAAAAAAGAATCCGTAGAAAAGCAAGAAGAATTGCTAAATTTTTACTTAAAAGCGAATTACAGAAGGGAGAATAAAAATGACTATAGCTGTAACTCACAACGATTTAATTCAGCTTAGAAAAAAACTGCTCAAAGAGATGAACACTTACATCATCGAAATGGGCGATGAAGAAATTTGGATGGATTGGATTATTCTTGGTGTACCCGATGCACCTTCTGAAGATGATTACGATTTTATTGCAGAAAATGATGATGAATGGAATGATGTTTGCGGTTTGTTCGGTAGATTAGCAGTAGAAGAGGCGGATTAATTCCGCCTTTGACCCGGGCGCCCGCATTTTTTTTTCAAAAAAAGTATTGACAAATTATAAAGCTTTTGATATAATTAAATCATCGGAAGGGTAAGCCGAACGGCAGTAGGTAGACATGGAAGTGTCTGGGGATGAAAATGCTAGCAAGTAATCCTCTTGGGTTCAACTCCCACTCATTCCATTAAAAAAATTAAAAAAATTCTTGACAAAAACAAAAACATCTGTTATAATTAAATCATCCAAGAGAGAGGAGAAAAGAAAAATGACAAGAGATTTTGATTGGTTTGATAATCTGTGGGCAGTAATTAAAGAAGATGGTTCTTTCGCTGGCGTTCCTTGCACAAGTTTTGAAGAAGCAAGAGAACTTGCAAATCAGCACGAAGGTTCTCATGTTTATAGTCTTTCTATTGATTATGACGATGATGCTGAAAGATACCCCGAAAATTACGATGATGAACCTTATGACATTGATGATGATTGTGGGTTTGACCCCTACATGGGTGAGTATACTTACGATTGCTAAGGGGGAAATAAAAATGATTATTTCTATTACTGTTGATACTGAAGAAAAAACTATTACTGCTGGAATTAAAAATGATCCTAATAAATGTGAATACATTTGGCAAGATGTAGATTTTAATTCAACTAAATTCTATGAGATTATAGATTTTTTAAAGGAGTATTAAAAATGTTTTCGGTTTATTTTTGTGATCTTCCAAAAGTGATAGAAGCTATAAAAATAAAATTACCAAATCTAGCAACTTTTTGTTCTATTGAAGGAAATGTTTTTGGTGATTTCGTTGTTAAAAATGAAACTGATTTATGGGTTGTTAAGCGTGAGGAATTTTCTGTTTGGCATTTAGAAGAAGATGAAGAACATGGACCTATTTGGGTAGAGATTAAATAAATCTTTACCCATTTTTTATTGCGGGCCGGGCGCGCATGGTCGAGGCGCGCCCTGTTTCTGTCAATAGGCACTTTGCACAATTTTTTTTATGTTTTTTTGTGCAAAATTACATCTTGCTTTTTTCCCAAAATCTGCTATAATTACTTATGTAAGGTTGAGAGAGATAAGAGAACAAAGTCAAGGGGTTCTAAAAAATCTCAAGAAAAAAAATAAAAAAGTCCTTGACAAATGAAACTAAAGATGCTATAATAACAATGTAAGGTAAAGAAAACAAAGTTCAAATGAAAGAGGTGCTATCTATGACTAAGATGACTTATGCTGTTGCTCTTGATGTTGCTATTGCTTCCGTTTCTGATGATGCTGTAAAGGATAAGCTGTCTGCTCTCAAGGCTCAGCTTGCTAAGAAGTCTTCGGGTGAGCGCAAGATGACTGCGACTCAGAAGGAGAATGTCGGCTTTAAGGATGCTATCCTTAACGGTCTTGGTGATGGAAAGTACACCATCACTGACATCATGAAGTCGGTTGATGCGGTTTCTGCTCTGTCTAATCAGCGTGTGAGTGCGCTCGTTCGGCAGATGGTAGCAGATGGTCTGCTTGTTCGTGAGGAGATCAAGCGCAAGGCTTACTTCTCCAAGGCGTGATTTTTGTCAAAGGGTTTGCGGTGATCCCCTAAAACCGCTCCCCTTTGGGGGGTCTTTGGTAGAGCCTAAGCAGTAAGTAGTTGCGTAATAGCCCTTACATAAGTCTTGGGAACATGTGGTTCGATCCCCTTTCCCCCATTTTTACAGATGATGTTCGTTTTTTCCTCCTTTCTTTCTGTGGCAACCCCCTTGTGTATGCAAGGGGGCGCGCCCGGGCAGATTTTTTTTTCAAAAAAGTATTGACAAGTATTTAAATCTATGGTATAATTCCAATAGAAAGAGAGGTAAGAAACATGAAAGGTAAAATGAGTCTTGAAAGAAAGCTAAATAAAATTTTTAAAGTTTTTGGTGTTAGTGTTTCAATGGATGATGAATTTGCTTATAAAGATGGATTTGTTTTTTTTACTCCTTTTGAAACTCCTGCTGAAGAATATCACAGAGAATGGATACTTAAAAAATTTGATTTTTCATTAACTGAGGATGATTATTTTTTATTTGCAATACTTCATGAAATTGGTCATCATTATACTTTGTATGATTTAAGTCAAGAAGAGTTAGACAATGAAGCTCTTTACAGACAGATTTTAGGATTGTCTGATAAATCTGCGGAAGAACTTAATTTGTTATACTTTAATCTGCCTGCGGAATTACTTGCAACAAAATGGGCAATTGATTTTATTAATGAAAACATGGAATGGTGCAAAAAAACACAGAAGAAAATTTATGAAGCTATGCGCCACTTTATAAAAGCCAATGGGTGGGATGATTAGTCCCACCTAACTGGCCCGGGCGCAAACTTTGTTAAAAAAATAACTTTTAAAAAGGCTCTTGACATTTTTATTTTTATTTGTTATAATCTCTATAGAAAGTGAGGTGTGTAAAATGAAAATTGATGAAAAAATTGTTGCTGAGTACATGAAAAAGTATGACTGTTCTCGTGAGGATGCAATTTCTGTGATTATGGATGATGATGATACAGATCACATGACAATGAAGGAACTTAATGCAGAATTGTCTGACGAACAGAAAAAAGCTGTCAAAGATGCTAAAAAGACAGGAAAACGTGCTTATACTTTCACTAAACGTGAAAGAAAACCCGATGATGAAAAAGCTGAGATTATTGCTAAAATTGCTGAATTTTTAGCTGAAAATGCTAATTATTGCGTGGAAATTATCAAAAAAGAGCGTGAAATTAGCTTAAAAGTAGGTGAAAATGAATATTCTGTCAATTTAGTTAAGCATCGGGCACCAAAAAAGTAATAAAAAGCCCCTTCATGGGGCTTTTTTGATGCGGCCCGGGCGATTTTTTGCAAAAATTTTGCAAAAAAGCTTGACTTTTTTCTATTTTAGTAGTAGAATAATAATTGTCAAGGGGAGAGGTAATAGGTGCGGACGTCCACTAAATGCACAGCCTCGAAAACCATCAAAAAAATAATCGTAAAACCCCTTGACATTTTTTAAAAATCATGTTATGATTAAGCTATCAAGGGGAAAGAGAGGAAATAAACTAATGAACTACATTGTAATTGATACTGAAACCACTAATGGTTTTGATGATCCAATGGTTTATGATTGCGGATGGGCGGTAATTAATGATGAAGGTGAGGTACTGAAAACTCGTTCTTATGTAGTCGCAGATGTATTCTGTGATGAAGAACTGATGAAAGAAGCATTTTTTGCTGATAAAATTCCGCAGTATGTAAAAGATGTTGCCGATGGTGTGCGTAAAATGGCTTGGTTTAAAAATGTAAAAAAGGTTCTCCGCAAAGATTGCAAAGATTTTGAGGTTGGCGCAATTATGGCGCATAACATGAGGTTTGATTATCGTTCTTGCACTCGTTCGCAAAGATACATTACAAAGTCTGCGGATAGATGGTTTTATCCTTATGGTATTGAACTTTGGGATACTCTCAAAATGGCAAGACAGACTTTTGGACATGATGAAAACTATAAAAAGTTTTGTTCTGAAAATGGTTATACTCTGAAAAATGGTTCTCCTCGACTGACCGCAGAAATTCTGTATAGATACATTAGCGGAAAGAATGACTTTGAGGAAGAACATACAGGGCTTGCTGATGTGCTGATCGAAAAGGAAATTTTTCTCGCTTGTATGGCGAAAAATGCAAATTGTGAAAAGGGCGTGTGGTCTAATTGACCTCATGCCCTTGGAGGCCCGGGCATTTTTTTCAAAAAATACTTGACAACAATAATATTTTTTGTTATAATAAAAATACAGAAAAGGAAAGGGGAAAATAAAAAAATGAAAAGAAATGATTGTTCAAATTGCTTTCTTGCAAAATGGGAATATTGTTATTTTACTTGTTTAATTTCAAAGCAAGTTTATGAGGATGGAGACAAAAATATTCCTAGAAAGTGTCCTTATGAAAAAATGACTTTGGAAGAAATCAAAAGAGAAGAAAGAAAGGTAAAATAAAATGAAAGAATTTTTTGGAATTAGGGAAGCTTACAAGTTTGAATGGAATGATGTTCGAGCAATTATTACTGTTTTAAATGTTAGCTTAATTATTATTTTTGGTTTGTCGGTTGCTTGGTTTGGTCTTGCGATTGCGATTTTCGGTCTTGTGAAAGATTTAACAGGGCATCGCCACATTAATGGAATTATAATGCATTTTGCAAGTGTAGTTTTAAATCTGTATTTTATCAATCTTTATTTAGGGGGTTAAAAATGTATAGTGGAGACATGGAAGATTTTTTAGCGGCTATGAGCCTTGAAGAAGTGCAAGCGGTAATTCCAAAAAATTTTACAAAGGTTGAATGTACTGCGGAAGGATTCTTCATTGTGCATGGGAATAAATTTAATCCCGAAACCGCAGAAATGCAAAAATGGTGTATTGATACTCAACATCATAGAGTTTTATATCAGAATAAAGGTTGGAAAAGTAGTCTTAAAAATTGGGTTATTGTTGCAAAATGGTGAAAGAGAGGTAAATAACATGGGAAAAATTTATTGTCCTGCAAATGCTTGGGATTGTCCTTATTTTGGTGCTGATGGATGTTGTACAATGTATCCTAAAGCAGATCCCATTGATGAATGTGATGATTTTGCTTATTTTTGGGATCGAGATGATGATTATATTTGCAATGATGAAGATGAATAATCTTCATTTTTGCGCCCGGGAGATTTAGAAATGACAAAAGATGAATTATTATTTTTAAGAAAACAATTATTGCTTTTAATGAATTAGTATTTAATAGGCTTAAATGATATCGTGCTTTAGGCTAAATGGGAAAATTTTTTAAATTTGAAAATTTATACTAATTTAAATGATAATAATAATTGGCTAGAAATTTTAAAAAAATTTTGTGAATTAGTAGAAGAAGATATAAAATGGGAAAAATAAATATTCTATAATGAATTTAGAATAAGACCGGCGCGCCGGCGGACGCTGGGCGCCGTGTTCCCGCTAAAACATGCATATGGCAAATTTTTCCTTGCAACTGCAGGCCCGCATATGCGGCCCTATTTTCCCAAAATTAGGACCCCCCTTTGTTGCCCCGGGCGGCCGTCGCGGCCGAACATCGCACCTCATATGCAAAGTTTTTCCTTGCAACTGCGATCACTTTAACGAGGCAACCGCATATGGCGGCCGTCGCGCAGAAATTTGAAAAAATAAAAATTTTTTGCTATAATAATAGGGGGATAATTAAATAGCGCCCGTCGCGGCCGCACTTGACAAATAAAAAAATTTTTGATATAATAACAAAAAAAGATAGAAAAATCCGCTCAAAAGTCCGTTTGGACAAAAAAGTTTAATAGGCTTTTCTAAACTTTAATAAAAAATAGAAAGAAAGAAACGCCGTAGGGACTAATTAAATCGAGTTGAGCAACGAAGTTGCGAAAACGAAGATTTAATTAGTCCCGTAGGGACGGAATAAATTATCATTTCATAACTTCGCGCTTCGCGCTCGTTATTCATGATAATTTATTCCTATGAGTTAAATCTTTCAACAAAAAACTCCAGTGAGTTGACTTTCAAAAAAAATTTTTGTATAATATAAGTAAGAAAAATAAAAAAAATAAGGGAGAAATATATGTTCTTTAAAACTGAAGATCTTTTAAAGCTAATTGAATACGTAGATCCGCAGGAAGTCGCTGATAGTTTTGCCACTACTCTCAATGAAGCTATAAAGGTTAAAAATGAAAAAGATGCTAAAGCTAAGCTTGAAAAAGCTAAAATTAATGATGCTAAAGCACTAGAAAACATGATTGTAGATTATGTAAAGAAGTATTATCCTGATTTAGCTGGAGATATAGAAGTATTTGACGATACTAATATTCATATCTTCACAGGAGCAATAGATGATTTATGTAATGAAATAAGAAAGATCGTACCTAAGTCCAATTCTAATTCTAATTCTAAAAATAATGATCCTATTGGAGAGTTTTTGAAGAAGAATGGACTTTAAAAATAAAACTTTTCTTTTTAGATATTAAAAAATTTTTAAGACATCGTAGGCAGGTGAAATTCCTGCCTATTTGTGGTACCTTGATAACTGAAAACGGTCGTGTTTAAAATGGAAGAGACTCGTCATACCGGGGGCACCTAATTTACTCATCCTCCCCTATCTTCTCTTATATCTCTTTCCTATTTTCCCCTATATCTTCCCTATCCCTTTCCTTATTTTCTTTTATTCTCTTATATTTTTTCCTATTCTTTATATTTATTTTAATCTATTAATTTTATCTTATTCTCCTCTTCTTTATTTTTTCTCCTATCCTCTATCTTACTCTCTCCTATTCTTATTTATACTTATCTTTTAATTCCCAACTATTTTAAAAAATTTTTTAAAAAAATTTTTAATTATAACCAATAGAAGAAAACCAATTTAATAAAAAATAATAAAAATTAGCTTTCTTCTATCCAGTAAAGAATTTTCAAATCATTTTTCCAAAATCTTCTTTAAAATTTTCGTTTCATTTTTAAAAAAGTTCCTCTTCTTCCGACTCTTCCTCTTCCTCATCTAGTAAATCTCCCCAGAAATCTTTTTCCTCTTTTTCTTCTTCCTAATAATATAAAGTCGTCTATACAGTTTTCATTTCATTTTTATTATCCTTAATTTCAAATTGATTTTTCTAAATAACCTTCTAATCGTTTGGTTTAAAAGGAAAAATTACTGGTTTTGGTAAAGGAATAATTTCATTTTCTAATCCATCTTTCCAATACCCTACTATCATACCATTTAAAACAACATCATTACTATCTAATAATACTATATAAGTATCCTTCATAGGTTTATAATCTTTTTTATATACTTTATAAATAGGAACTCCACTATAAACTCCTATATATCCTTCCATAATTTTTTCCTCCAAAAAAAAATTTTTTTCTTCTTTAAATTATTTCCTACGAGAGAACGAAGTTCTCTCCCCCTTTGCAAAAATTTCAAGCGAAGCGAGAAATTTTTGCAAATATTTTGCAAAATTTTTTTTGCAAAATTATATATATATAGATTTGTACAATTGCAAAGTTTTTGCAAAAATTTTGCAAAGTTTATGCAAAATTGCAAAAATCTAAATCAAAATGCATATATTTTTACAATAGACTCTGCGGCCGCGTTTGCAAATTTTGCAAAATTTTTTGCAAATCCCCGCATTGACAAACACACATTTTTGCAAAAATTTTGCAAATTTTTTTCTTCTTAATCCTTCGCTTCACTCGGATTAAGTAATAGCTTTTTTACGTTGTTTCCATCCTTCAGAATGATCTATTGATGATTTACTAACACCTAAAATTTCCGCAATTTCAGTTGAATTTTTTCCTTGAAGCGCAAGTTTCAAAATCTATTCATCATCAATTTTCTTCTTACGCCCAGCAAACTAACTCATAACTAATCTTTCCTAATATTTTTCTTTTGAAAAATCAATTTCATCAGTCACAAGTTTAACCATAGAAGCTATATACGCATCACCATCTCGTCGCATAGGAAGTCCTACTCCATATCGAGCAATTTCCGCAATGATCTAATCTTGCTACTCCACCGGAAGAGCTGCAATTTTTTCAATCCATTTTCTTTTAAAAACAAAAGAATCTAATTCATTAATTGCCATTTGCGGCCTCCTCCCCTATAAGTTGCTTGAGTGCCAGTTGAAATTCCGGTGTATTCTAATATACCCAGCAATTTAAATTTGGTTTTTTAGGATTCCGCATTTCAGTCTCATACTAAAATCCAAG
>Ga0326514_10000675_pt1 | contig 22731 bp, 18 predicted proteins | sample 3_2548_0518_D_FD_203653 | JGI IMG/M metagenome (GOLD analysis project Ga0326514, IMG submission 203653) | Bovine rumen microbial communities from UC Davis, California, United States - 3_2548_0518 | ecosystem: Host-associated > Mammals > Digestive system > Stomach > Rumen | place: USA... | reverse complement strand
GAACTCATTCTCACTGACTACAGAGATACACACGACACCTATCGGCTCCTTGCTCCAGTCATTAACGGGAAAATGGACGAAAGCAAATTCAGCCTGTAAAGTTATGCATACAAGCACTTTAGGTCGTCAGTCGTCAGGCCGTTGAAATCGCCGCTACTCATAAATGCACCGACCACATTCTTGCGCTGGCCTTTCTCCAAAAGTGTCATCAGTTCGGCCTTATTGTGGACGACTTTCAAATCAGTTCTGCCAAAACCTTCCACAATTCTTGAGTCAGGCATGATTTCCAATTTTTTTATGGCCACGGCGTGTGGGTCGTAGAACACAACGGCGGTGTCGGCCAACTTCAAGGCATCGCGGTAATGATCGATGAAAACTTCGCTGAGGCTGCTGTAAGTGTGCAACTCAAACACCGCAACCAAATGTTTCTCAGGGAATTGCTCGCGCAAAGCCTTCACGCTCGCGTTCACTTTGGAGGGTGCATGGGCAAAGTCGCGGAATACGAAATTGTCGCCATTGTCGAACAAAAGTTCCAACCGCCTTGCCGCACCCTTGAAGGTGGAAATGGCCTCATAGAATTGCGCATCCGTCACGCCCAACTGTCTGCAAACCAATCGCGCCGCGTTGATGTTCTTCATGTTGTGGCTACCGAAAACACCCACTTCCCTCCTACTGCCGTCGGGCAAAAGCAAAATGGTTTTCAGTCCATCGCTCTCGAAAGGATGAACGCCGTAGCCAAAGGTCTGGCATTGTGCGCCTTGGGCGATTTTCTCGGCTTCAATGTCGGTTTGGTCGTAAATCAAGCAGCCGCCTTTTTCGATGGTGCGGACGAAAATCCTGAATTGCTCCAAATAATTATCAAAGGTGGGGAAAACATTGACATGGTCCCAGCCAATGCCGCTAATCACCGCAATATGAGGATGATAATGGTGGAATTTCGGAACTCGGTCGATGGGCGAAGTGAGGTATTCGTCGCCTTCCATCACCATATATTTCGCGGTTTCGCTGAGGCGCACCATCACATCAAAGCCTTCCAATTGCGCCCCAACCATGAAATCAGTCTCAATGCCGACTTGTTTCAGCACATGTAGAATCATGGAAGTGATGGTCGTTTTGCCGTGGCTGCCGCCGACAACGATGCGCGTTTTGTCCTTGCTTTGCTCATAAAGGTATTCGGGGTAGGAATACACTTTCAATCCAAGTTCCTGAGCACGAACCAATTCCGGGTTGTCGATGCGGGCGTGCATACCGAGAATGACGGCATCGTAACTATCATCAAGTTTCTCAGGAAACCAGCCCCAGCGGGGCGGCAGGATTCCTTCTTTGGCCAAGCGCGACTTGCTCGGCTCGAAGATTTCGTCATCCGAACCCGTGACTTCATAACCCTTGCGGTGCAAGGCAATGGCGAGGTTGTGCATGGCACTCCCGCCTATGGCAATAAAATGGACTTTTTTCATCTTTGGATATTTCTTGCAAAAGTAAGGCTTTTGGGATTGCTCCGCAAGAAATCTTTCAAAAATCAAAACAAAAACAACAAAATCATTTTTTGTAGTTTCTCTCCTTTAAGGCATCACCATTCCATTGGTTCCAAAAAGCTATATTTCCTGCCATATTCCAAATGCTGCGCAAGGAAATCCATCGGATATTCCACTTGATAATCAACCACTTGACCATCATTTTTCACAGGCACAATCTCGGGATTGATGAAACCGCCGTATGGTTTGAGTCCCAAGGCGTTGTAACGTTCCTTCACTTCCTTGTGCAATGTCGGGTCAACCTTCACGGCATAGCGTTCCACCAAGGCCTTGCCTGCGGCATAGTCGCCTTCGCTCTTGATGCGCTGCACCTCAGCCAACAGTTGGCCAAACAATTGGCGTAAGGCCTCAAAGTCGTTGATGATGAAATAGGTCTTGCCGTCGCGGATTTTCTTTTCAATAACATTTCCGCCATGCTCGAAGCACCATTCGGCCACCAATTTGCGGTTCTGCATGTGCGATTCAGTGACGTCCTTGCCCAATTCCACGCGGGCCAATTGGGTCATCAGGCCGTTGCGGATGAAACCACAATACTCGGCCTTATATGCCTCATTGTCAGGCATGATGCCCAATTCCACCATTTTCGGGTCGGCGATGTAATAGAGGCCAAACAAGTCGGCGCGGGCTTCCTCAAGGGTCGAACTGAACTCTTTCAAGGCGTTAGGCGAAGTGGTCGACAACAACTTTCCTGAGCCGTGACCCAGGCACTCATGCAGATTGGTATGCACCACTGAGGCATCAGGGCCGTATTTCTTGCACAATTCGACTTCCTCCTCCGAAAAGGCGAACTCTTTCAAGGCACTCTTGGGATTCTCTTCAGCGGCCTTATCATAGGCGGTCATCAAATTGGTGATAGTCACCGACTTGGAGCCGTATTCCTTGCGAATCCAGTCTGCATTGGGCAGGTTGATGCCAATCGGAGGCGAAGGGAAACAGTCGCCGCCCAAGGTGGTGACGATGATGCTTTTGGCCGACACGCCTTTACATTCCGCTTTCTTGAAGCGCGGGTCGACGGGCGAATGGTCCTCAAACCATTGTGCATTCTCACTAATCGTGTTGGAACGTTTGGTGGCTTCCAAGTCCTTGAAATCCACCACACTCTCCCAAGTGGCTTTCATGCCCATCGGGTCGCCATAGTCCTCGATGAAACCGTTCACGAAGTCGATATGCGAAGCATTGTCCTGCACCCAAGCGATGTTGTATTCGTCCCAAGTTTTCAGGTCGCCGGTCTTGTAATAATCGATAAGCAGTTGGGTATAATGGCGTTGCGCCTCATTTTCGGCCACGGCATTGGCCTTCTCCAACCAGCCTACGATGGCTTTGATGGCCTCGCCGTAAAGTCCATCGGCGCGATACACCTTTTCATAAATGGTGCCGTTCTCCTTCACCAAGCGCGAATTGAGACCGTAGGAAACCGGTCGCTCGTCGCCTTCCTTGTGTTGCGTGGCATAAAAGGCTTCCACCTCGGCCTTGGTCAGGTCGCCTTCGTAGAAATTGACGGCAGAGTTCTCAATAATATCTTCCTCGCTGCTGCGGCGCACGGGCGCAATTTCGGGACTGAAAACGATGGGGATCAGGAAATCAAGAAATTCCTCTACAGTTTCACCTTTATTAATAGGCATTTGCGAAATGTCGCTGTTTCTTACCAATTCGGCGAAACAGGCTTCCGACACTTCGGGGAAAAACTTGTCCTCGGCATAATGGTGATGGATGCCATTGCTGAAAAACACTCGTTTGGCATAGACCGTAAACTTTTGGAAATCATCCCCTTCCCTATCGCCTTGATAGGTATTGAGAATAGCTTCCAAGGTCTTGCGGATGCAAAGGTTGTGCTTGTAGTTCTGGTCGAAAAGAATATCGCGCCCACATTTGGCAGCTTCACCTAAACAATACAGGTATTCCTTCTGCTGCAAAGTCAGGTTTTCCCATTCGGGGATGCGGTAGCGCATGATGCGGAGGTCGGCGAAGGTCTCGACCAAGTATTTGAATTCGTTCATAGGCAAAAAAAGAAGGGTAAGCTACTCATATCGCACCGCTACAACCTCCTACCCTTGCTACATTCCTGTCCTGGGGGATTTCAGAGGGAGCTGGTCGTATAAGACTTACCCGATTGCAAAAGTACAGACTTTTCTCGGATTGGCAAGCGTTTTTTCAGTGTTTTTTGAACAGCGTCCATAAAACACTGAAAACAAACGGCATAGTTTACTCCTCCCTACGCTTCTTGCCTACCAAATAAGCTGCACCAAGACCCAACAATACAGCGACACCACTGCCCAAAGGTAAAGGATCTGCTTCGACATCTCCCGATCCGCCATGTGTAGTCGGAAGAGCCAAACCGATGCCATCGCCAGTTGCGCGGTAACCCATGCGGTTCGCATTGCGACCTTGTTCATAGTCTTGGCTTCTTCTCAACATGCCTCCTCCTTCCTGGGCCATGCCTGAGAGTCCGATTCCGAGGAGGATTGCTATTGCTACTATTGTCTTTTTCATTGATGTTAGGTATGTTAGATTATTCGTTTCGAGGAGCAAAAATAGAAAAAAATCTTATATAGATGAGAAAAACGAAAAAAAATCTCGCCAATGACGAGATTTTTTTTCGTGGCAGGAAAAACTTAGTCTTCCTTGCGTTTCTTGCCCATCATGTAGGCTGCGCCCAAACCAAGCAGCACGGCAATGCCGCTACCCAAGGGCAAAGCGCCGTCTTGGTCATCAGTTTGTCCGAATCCGGGCAAGGTGATGAAGCTGCCATCTATGTCAACAAGTCGTTGACGACCGTCGTTGCGGTAGGTGGCTTGGTATTCCTTGCTTCTTCTCAGCATACCGCCTTCACTTTCCTGGGCGAAGGTGCCGATTCCCATTGCGAGAACGAGTGCGAATGTCAATACTGTCTTTTTCATTGTTGTATGGTTGTTTAATTGTTGATCGTTTAATTGTTTAATTGTTGGCCATTAGCCGTTGGCTGTTGGCCGTTGGCTTAGTGGTTACCGAGCCAACAGCCAAGAGCCAAGAGCCAAAGTATCATCTCACCACAATCTTCTGCGTTTTCATATCGTTGCCGTTGATGAGGCGGAGCATGTAGACACCAGCGGGGGCGTTGATGGCCTTGCTGACGCTGCCGTTGACGGTCTCGTTGCTCAGGATGCGGCCATTGACGTCGACCACTTGTAGGGTAGCTTCGCCAGTGTTGTTGATGACCCAAGTGCCGTTGCTGTAGAAAGCAAAGGCCGTTGAGCCTGTCGAAACGCCGTCCTCATTGTTGGCGGCAAATACCAAGCGGAAGCGCGACGAGTAGTCGGTCGTGCTGGCGTTGAAGGTGTAGGTGGCCACTGAGCCTGTCGAAGTGGCGGCCAGCAGGTCGACATCGGCGCCGGTCATGTTGTCAATGAGGTGGAGGTAGTTCATCTCCACGCCTTCGGGGTTGACGGTGATGGTGTAGGTGCCATTTTCGGCAGCCTTGAAGTTGACGGGCATTTCGCCTTGGGCTTCGGTGCGCACCACAGCCATTTCTTCACCATTCTGCTGGATGAAGACGCGAGTGCTGTTGTCGCTCAGGTAGAACTTACTCATCAGCGGGGCATTGCCGAAGCTGACGATTGCATTGTCAACCAAGGCACCACGGTTTTGGCTCACCATAACGTTGAGCAATTCTGGGGTTCCACTTTTGGCATCCTTATCTGCGGTTGACAAAGTCCAGCCTTCTCCAGCACTTTGTACGAAGAAGCCTTGCAGAGCGGCAGCTTCGAACTCATTTGATGAGGTGGTAATAAACCCATCACCCGTTTCATTGATGGTAAGGAAGTTGACCGTTTTTTTCGCTAAATTTCCATCATACACATAGAAGGTCTCAGCCATCGTCTTTGAGTTACCAGCAAGGTAGAGGCTCTTGATGTCGTCGTTTGCATCGTAAGGCAAAACCATATCTACAAAATCACCGTTCATCTCGCCCGTGAAAGTAAGATCAACTGTATTGGCATTGGCATAGAGATAACCCTTGCCAAGTTCGAGGTCAAAGTGACTGGCTTTGTAGTTCTTCCATTCCTTTCCATTCTGTCCACCAGTTTGGTCGAAGTAGTAAAGATCGAAATTTGAATAGTTGGGGGCTTCTGGGTTTTCAATGGTCATTCCATCAACGTTGGCAGGATTCACTGCGACAGGTGAAGCGATCAGATACCAGCCGCCGTCGGGGGTGTGGGCATTGATAGTGAGGGTATAGGAATCAGTGGCAGGCTCAACTTTCTTGTAGAGAGACAAAGCACCGCCAGTTTGGGTTGAATAGCAAGCCCAGCCATTAGTGCCATTATTTCTCAAATTGGCATTAACTTGACTGGCACTATTCTTTTTATTTACGAATTCGTATGTGCCTGTATCTTTAACTGTAACAGTCCACAAGGCCTTGTCGTCTGTCCCATCATCAAGCATTTGAGCTTGGTTCTTACTTCCAGTACTAGCTGCATACATATTCACATCGGCATTATAGATGATCCAATAGTCACCACTTTGAGCAATGTGCCAAACAATGCTGGCATCAGCAGTGCTGATCATATTAGATGAAGACGGAGTTTCATTTTCAAAACCAAGTCTGTTAGCACCTGCGACAGATGTGTTCTTCATGACATAGCCATTATAATAGATGATGTAATCACCTTCAACGAGGTTACCTGAGAAGAACTCATAGTCATCGGTTACAGGGGCTTCCACAGCCGTAGCCGTGATGGTGACAGTTTCTGCGGGCATGGTGAAGGTGTAAGCACCAGAATCATCCAATTGTGAAATGACATTTTCATTGTTGACCATCAATGTTTCGAGGACATAGCCTTCGACAGCGCTAACGCTAAGCGCTATCCGAGTGCCTTCAGGAACTTGTACTTCATCAATGCCTTCAAACAAATACACCCATTGGGTCTCATCGGGATTGGTGGCATCGAATACAATTATTTCGGCATTTGAAATATTGGTGACTTCGAGGGCGTATTCTTGAGGAGCTACATACTTGGCAAGAGCGATATTGCCCAAACCGACATTGCCAGAGGATTTAAAAGTATAAACCCACTTGATGTAACGGACATTTTCATTCAAGTCGTCAAATACTTCTACAAAAGATTCATTATTGCCAAATGTAGTATATGTTTTCAAATCGGAGTAGGACACGCCGTCAGCAGAAGTTTGAACTTTGAAGGTGCCGCCGCTAAAAGAGTTACCCTTGATATAGAAAGTCAAGATTCCTGGACGCTCGTTAATCTTCAGAATAACATAGTCATCCGTGCCATCAAACTTCAATTTGGTATTCTCGTCAGCATAATCAGAACCAAGACCTGATTGTGTCAAACCATTGGTTTCTTCGATTGCATTTTTGCCGCCATTAAATGCAAACGGCAGCGTGGCATAGTCGGGAACAAATTTAGCTTGGCTGACAGTGACGATGGCATAAACTTCTTCCAATTCATCATCCAAGGTATAAACCTTCATGTAAGCAGTGCGGGCTTCGCCGTCGTTGGCATCGATGATGTAAGAGAGTGTGTAAGCCTCATTTTCATCATTGATTTCAGCATCAATCCAGTCACCAGGATAATCAGGATCAGTATCTTCGAGTTCGCCGCCATTGGCATCGCAGAAATAGTAATCGAAACTAATTATCTCGGTGATGTTTTCGTAGGTAATATCGAGGGTACCATCAGCACCTGCGAAAGGAGCATCGATAGTGTTTGGAATGACGGTGACGGTAGGATCCGTAGATACTTCAACCGTGGTGCAGTATTCGGAATAAACAATCGAAGGCTCTAAGGTGTATATCTCAACCTTCGAAATACGTATACCACTTCCACTGGCAGTACCAGAGTTTGAAATAATGCGAAGAGGTTTTGTTCCAGACAGAGCGGTTCCACCTGTATATGTATTTAAACCTGTTTGAGAAGAACCTGAAACAGTTACATTCTTCCAAACATTAGTACCATCACCTATTGTTAAACTATTATACGTATTGCCACCAAAAGTACCGCCATAAACAACCACTTTTGAAAGTTTACTTAAATCAAAAGCAGCTGATTCAATATAGCTACCCGAATGGAACAAACGATACGAGCTCTTATCCGTAGTAGAACCACTATAAGACCATGTGTCATACTGCAAAGTTTGGCTCTTGGTTTCCACAGGCTCGCCAGAAGCATCGGCTGTAGCAAACACAGCATAGAAAGTGACATCATTAGAGCCCATCGTTGCAGAAGTCACGAATGTGGGAGGAGTGTCGGTAGTGCCATCGATAGCAGTATTGGTCCAGCCCATGAAAACCTTTTCATTAATACTGGCGGGGTCGGAGGGGAAGGTAATGGCTGCGCCTTCGGCAACCTGAGTCGAGGTGGTGGTTCCATTCACGGAGAAAGACGCAGTATGAGTGTTGAGATTCCACTTGGCATAAAGCGTAGTGCTGGCTTCAATTATAAAGGTATCTCCCGCGACATAGTTTGTACCAGTACCATCTGCTTTGGTGTTCCAACCACCAAAGGAATAATGCTCTTTGGCGAGGTTACCTGTGTTGCCAACGACAGTGACAACATTATTGGTGGCATCATATACCGTATTATCAATAGGAACATTACCTGAATTTGCTCCATTTCTATTGTAGGTAAGGGTATAAGTGGAGATGCCACCTTCTTCTATCTCAAACAGCACTTCAACTTTGGATGATTTTCCAGTTGCATTACCAACGAAAGTTTTAAAGAAGCCCTTGCCTTCCCCACTATTCCCATATGCAGGTTGCTCTGACGTGCCATAATATGTTGTAAAAGTACCAGCAGTGCTTGTAACATTAACACTTGTAATAGTTCCTAAATTTGTTGAATTATAAATTTTACCCTTATTTGATTGCCATTGCATCTCGCCTGATTGTAACATAACCTGATACGAAGTCCAATTGACCTCATAGGTTTTGGTGTTGTCAGTAGTGCATACGGCTAAAGATGTTTTTTCGTTATTGTTGGCGGCATAGCTTGTCGAGTTAAAATCATTAGCATCAATCGTCAACTTGTAAGTCACCATTGTCTGTCCCCACATCCCCATAGGTACTGCGAGGAAGGTAAGCAGCGCGAGGGCTGCCATCAATTTTGTAAATTTTTTGTTCATTTTGTTTTGTTGTTTTTAATTGTTGGTTATTTAATTATTTGAGATTTAATATTCAAGGTTTATAATTCAAAGATTTAAGATTCCTCTTTAATTTATTGGGCTTATCATGGTAAGATACTCACCGGCGGTCATAACAGGGATTTTCGAGTTGGTGAAATCTTTGCCGTTTCTGGTAATGACAGCCTCGGTACCAGCTTGCATTGCTGAATGATATTGCATGGCATCCTCGAAGTCCTTAAATTGAGAGTCGTTTGTATCAAGAAAAAGCTTAGTCATTGGTATTTCTCTTCAAGGTGTTGATAATAGGCTTTGCGCCCATTCAGGTCGTCATCGTCCAAAGGTAAGCCTGCGCCAAACAGACGGAGCACGGCATCAGGAATAGCCTGCTCTTTTGTTTGTTTTTGCCTTCCTTGGCATATTTCAGCATTAATCTCATCGAGCGTCAATTGAGGGTTGCCATTGTTTTCGCTTTGTTGGCGCATGGCCGTCACAGCTTTCCTCGCGCGAATCTTTGTCTCTTTCCGTAAAGAAAGATTGAGCAAGATTTCCTCCACTTGCTGCTGGAGCCAAAGCTGCAATGCGTTGTCGTCAGCAAAGGAAGGTCTCACTTTTTCCACCAAAGTATCGCTCAGTGTTATGTTGTAACTGCACATGGCTTGTTGTTTGTTTTTAATTATCTGTTTTTGTCCTTCCTTTCGTTCTTTTGGGGTTTTGTTGTTTTTTTATAAGTGCTTGAAAATTTCGCCTGCAAAAATAAAAAAAATCCCAATGCGTGTCAAGAGGCATCGGGATTAATTTTCTTCAGAATCCGTAGCTCGAACCGTCGAAGCAATGTGTGCAAAGGTCACACTTGGGCAGGCCGATGGCTTTCACAACGCTTTCCAAAGTGTTGAATTTCAGCGAATCAACGCCTACATGTTTGCGCAGCATCTCCACGAGGTTGGCGTATTCCTTGCTGGTCGGGTCGCAATACTTTTCGATGTTGCGGCTGTCATCGCCCTCCATTTCCTTGATGCAACGGCGCGTGATGAGTTCCATCACATTCTTCGAGGCCGAGAAGTTGAGGAAGGGGCAGCCATAGAGCAATGGCGGGCAACTGATGCGCACATGCACCTCGCGGGCACCAAAGTCATAAAGCATCTTCACATTGTCGCGCAACTGCGTGCCGCGCACGATGGAGTCGTCGCAAAAAGCCACCTTCTTGCCGTCCAAAAGGGCGCGGTTGGGGATGAGTTTCATCTTGGCCACATGCTCTCTTTGTGTCTGATTTACAGGCATGAAGCTCCTTGACCAAGTAGGAGTGTACTTCACCACGCCACGCTTATAGGGCACCTTGCGCTCGTTGGAATAGCCCAAGGCCATGCCGATGCCCGAGTCGGGGATGGCCGACACATAATCGATGTCGATGTCGTCGTTGCGGCCCATCTCGCGGCCCTCGTTGTAGCGTGCCTCCTCCACATTGACACCCTCATAGTCGGCGGCGGGATAGCCATAATAAATCCAAAGGAAGGAACAGACCTGCTTTTGCGGATTGGGCACCAACATCTGCTGCACGCCGTTCAAGGTCACCTTGACGATTTCGCCGGGCTTCACATCGTAGCAAGTCATGTAGTCGAGGTTGATGTAACTATGACTCTCGGAAGCCACCACAAAGCCCTCCTCGCCCTTGCCGACGACGATGGGCGTCCGGCCATAGCGGTCGCGAGCAGCGATGATACCATCCTCGGTCAGGATGAGCATCGAGCATGAGCCTTTCACCTTTTCATAGACATTGCGGATGCCGTCAACGAAGTCCTCGCCTTGGGTGATGAGCAAAGCCATTAACTCGGTGGGATTCGTGTTGCCTTGGCTCAGTTCCGCGAAATGCTGGCGTTGGTCAAGGCAATGTTGCACAAGTTCATCCAAGTTGTTGATTTTGGCCACCGTAGCGATGGCGAACTTGCCCAAGTGGGAGTTGACCACGATGGGCTGTGCATCCGTATCGCTGATGACACCAATGCCCAAGTTGCCCTTGAACTTGTCCAACTCGTCGCTGAACTTGGTGCGGAAATAGGTGTTCTCGATGTCGTGAATCGAGCGATGGAAACGCTCGCCGTCGTGGGTCACCATGCCCGCGCGTTTGGTGCCGAGATGAGAATGATAATCAACGCCATAGAACAAATCCTTGACGCAAGGACTTTTTAAAACGGTTCCGAAGAAGCCTCCCATAGTAGTTACGATTAAGGTTATAAAAACAAAAACATCTGCGGGTGGTGGGTGAGCAAAGTCGAACCATCCCGTAGATGGACGGCAAAAGTACGGAATATTTTGATACGGTTTTCAAGTTTCGGCAAAAACAATTCAACAATTCAACACCAACCAATTCAACAATTCACTATTTTTGCGCGATTTTTCTGTAAGCCTATGATACTCAAACTTTACCCGACAAATCCCAACCCGCGCTATGTCAAGATGATCCTTGAATGTTTGGCCGACGGCGGGCTTATCATCTTCCCCACCGACACTTTGTACGGCTTGGGCGGCAATATTAATAATGTGCGCACATTGGAGCGCATTTGCCAAATCAAGGGCATCCGCAAAGAGAAGGCCAATTTCTCCTTCATCTTCCACGACCTCAGCATGTTAAGCGAGTTCACCAAGCCCATCAACAACGATGTGTTCAAGATGATGAAGCGCAACCTGCCCGGCCCGTTCACCTTCATTTTGGAGGCCAACAACAACATTCCGCGCATTTTCCAAAGCAAGAAGAAGACCATCGGCATCCGCATCCCCGACCAGCCCATCATCACCAACATCGTGAGGGAATTCGGCTCGCCCATCATGACCACTTCCTTGGCCGACGAAGAGGACGAAATCAACCCCTACCTCACCGACCCAGAGGAGATTTACGACCGCTACAAGGACTTGGTGGACATCGTGATTGACGGCGGAGCAGGCGAAAACGAAGAAAGCACCGTTGTGGATTGCACTGGAAATGAGATTGTTATCATCCGTCAGGGCAAAGGTTTGCTCGACGAATGAAAAAAAATTGCCCGAAAAGCGACACGGTAACGAAAAAAGCCGTACTTTTGCAGCCGCAAAAAAGGTCGACTTGGTAGCTCAGCAGGTAGAGCACAACACTTTTAATGTTGGGGTCCTGGGTTCGAGCCCCAGCCAGGTCACAGGGTAAGTTTACAAGTCCTATCTGACAAGTCGGGTAGGACTTTTTCATTCTTCCCTTTTGGGGTCTCAAGGAAAAGTTGTATCTTTGCGGCAATAAAAACACATCGAAATGGAAACTGTTCAGGAAAGAATTCATCCAAAGGATATTGATGTTTTATTGGCTTTGCGCCAACGGGCATCGTTGCTTGTGTCGCAAACCGAAAGCGAAGAATTGCTTGCCGAAGCTGTAGCCATACTTAGTGGTATGCCTTTGCCATGTGCTTACACTTACGAACAGATGGAGATGTCGCTAAGGGAAGCCGAAGCGGATTACCAAAACGGAAACTTTGTGAGTCATTCCTCTATTTGTGAGCGCTATGGCGTATAAACTCCATTGGCTGAGAAGGGCTTCCAACGAACTCGATGCCATTTACCAATTTTACAAGGATTTTGCAAGTGAGCAAGTGGCAAAACGTAGGATTGGGAAAATCATCCATAGTGCCGACCTTCTTAAAACCATGCCTTATTTGGGAAGAAAAGATGAAGATTTCACACACATACGACCTTATCGCTATTTGATTGTCTTGACTTATAAAGTGTATTATTTCGTAGAGGATGATGGTGTTTACATCGCCTCAATTTGGGATTGCAGACAAGGAGGTGCAGCATTTTAAAAAAAGCATTACCTTTGCGCTTCAAACGAACCGACAATGATTGACCTATTGAAAGACTTGAACGAGCCTCAGAGAGAGGCCGTTACCACCATAGAAGGCCCCGTGATGGTCATCGCGGGCGCCGGCTCGGGAAAGACCCGCGCCCTCACCTACCGCGTCGCCTATATGATCCAAGAAGGCATCGACCCGTTCAGCATCATGGCGCTGACTTTCACCAACAAGGCCGCCCGCGAGATGAAGGAACGCATCATGCAACTTGTCAATGCCAACGAAGCCCGCAACGTGTGGATGGGCACTTTCCACTCCATCTTTGCGAGGATTTTGCGCATCGAGGCGGAGAAAATCGGCTTCACTTCCAATTTCTCGATTTACGACACCGACGACTCCAAAGCACTCATCACACAGATACTCAAGGATTTGCAACTTGACACCAAAGTCTATCCCGCCAAGCAGGTGCTGTCGCGCATAAGCTCGGCCAAGTCGAGCCTGTTTTCGCCCGAAGACTATGCCAACAACCCCGACATCCAAGAAACCGACCGCAAGTCGAACAAGCCGCTGATGGCGCAACTCTTCAAGCTCTACAACGACCGCCTGCACCGCGCCAACGCCATGGATTTCGATGATATTCTGTACTTTACGAACATCCTCCTGCGCGACAACCCCGATGTGCTCTACAAATACCAAAACCACTTCAAGTTTATCCTCGTCGATGAGTATCAGGACACTAACTTCGCCCAATACCTCATCGTGAAGCGCATCGCGGCCCTGTTCGAGAACATCTGCGTGGTGGGCGACGACGCGCAAAGCATCTACGCCTTCCGTGGCGCGAACATCCAAAACATCCTCAACTTCAAGAACGACTACCCTGATTACAAGCTGATTAGGCTGGAACAGAACTACCGTTCCACACAAAACATCGTCAATGCATCGAACAGCGTCATCGCGCACAACAAGGACCAAATCAAGAAAAAGGTGTGGAGCGACAAGGAAGCCGGCGAACTCATCGGCCTCATCCACGCCAACAGCGACACCGAGGAAGGCACGATGGTGGCCAACAGCATATTCGGCTACAAAATGACGCGCCATTTGGCCAACAAGGACTTCGCCATCCTCTACCGCACCAACGCCCAGAGCCGCTCAATGGAAGAAGCCCTGCGCAAGCAGAACATACCTTATAAAATATACGGCGGCCTCTCGTTCTACGACCGCAAGGAAATCAAGGACCTTTTGGCCTATTTCCGCGTCGTCATCAACCCGGAGGACGAACAGGCCCTCTTGCGCATCATCAACTATCCCGCGCGAGGCATCGGCAAGACCAGCATCGAGCGCATGATGGTCACCGCCAACGAGCAACGCACAAGCATCTGGAAGTGCATGGAAAACAACGTGTTCCCGCAAGACTTCAACATGGGCACCATCAATCGTTTCCGCGACTTCATGGTGATGATGAAGAGCTTCCAAACCCTGCAAGCCAAGATGAACGCCTTCGAGTTGGCCAAGCACATCACCAACACCATAGGATTGATAAAGGTGCTGAAAGAAGACGACACACCAGAAGGCGTTTCGAGGGTCGAGAACGTAGAGGAACTGCTCAACGCCATCATGGAGTTCAGCGACCGGCAAGTCGATGAGACCACCGGTGAGACCGCCCGCGTGGACCTTGTCCAATTCATGGAAGACGTGGCCCTGCTCACCGACAGCGAGATGAAGAAAGACGACGGCAACGACGACTTCGTAAGCCTCATGACCATCCACAGCGCGAAGGGCTTGGAGTTCCCGTATGTCTATGTCGTCGGCATGGAAGAGAACCTCTTCCCGGGCTTCCTCAGCCTCAGCACCCGCGAGGAGCTGGAAGAGGAACGCCGCTTATTCTACGTGGCCGTCACCCGCGCCATGACCAAATTGACTTTGAGCTACGCCGAGCAACGCTACCGCTACGGCAACCTCACCCTCAGCGAGCGCTCGCGCTTCGTCGACGAGATTGACCCAAGTCTCATCGAACAGACACAAAAGGCCTCGTTCAGAGGCACTTCACAAATAGGCGGACACAGTCCCTTTGGCGGGCGAACCTTTGGCAGACCCATCACCGAGCCACAGCAACACGGTTTCCGCAAAATCGAGAACACACCCACCAATAGGCCCGCTGCAAGTCCGGCCCCGATTCCGCAAGACTTCCAGCCTTCCAACCCTGATTTGCTACAAGATGGAATGCGCGTGATGCACGCCAAGTTCGGCGCAGGAACCATCCTGAGCATCGAAGGCGCAGGGGCCAACAAGAAGGCCTCCGTCAGCTTCGACGCAGGCGGCGTGAAAATGCTGATGCTGAAGTTTGCTAGATTGGCGATATTGAAATAAATGTGTACCTTTGCAAAAATTTTAAGACAAGATGGACAAAATCGGATTAACCTACAATACTGAGAAAGAGCAGATTGTGATTCCCGAATACGGTCGTTGTATTCAGGAAATGATCAAGAAACTGCCTGAGATTGAAGACCGGCAGCAACGCACCGAGGCCGCCAAATACATCATCAGCGTGATGGTGCAGATGAACCCGAACATCAGGCAGTCGAGCGACTTCGAGCACAAACTTTGGGACCACCTCTACATGATTTCGGGCTACAACCTCGACGTGGAAAGTCCCTATGCACCCCCCACCCCTTTGGCACAACAGAAAAAACCCCAACATATTGGCTACCAAAACAATGACATCAAATACGGTCACTATGGCCAATACCTTATCAAGATGATTGAGGCCGCCTCGAAGGAAGAGAACGACGAAGTGCGCGAGGCCCTCGCCTACTCGCTGGCTGGCCAAATGAAACGCAATTATATCGAGTGGAACAAGAGCGTGGTGAACGACCAAGTCATCCTCGACGACCTGAAAAACATCTCCAAAGGGCGACTCGTCATCGGCGAAACCTCAAAACTGAACCAGAACGGCGACATCCTCGGCAAAATCAGGCAAAAGCCCCAACAGCAGCAGCAACAGCAAGGCAAGAAGAAGAAAAAGAAGGTGCCGAACCTGAAGGCCAACATGAACAACCCGAACAACCCGGCGTATAAGCTGAGGATGCAACAGATGGGAAAGATGTAGTTTGGCTCTAAGCTGTAAGCCGTAAGCCATAAGCAACTTACAGCTAAAGCTAAAAGCTAAAAAAACACGGTTCAAACAAGCTTACTGCTTATTGCTTACTGCTTAAAGCTCAAAAAAATATGGCATCACTAAAGATAAAAGGCGGCAACACGCTTCATGGCGAAATCACGCCGCAAGGCGCGAAAAACGAGGCCATGCAAATCCTTTGTGCCTGCCTGCTTACCGACGAGAAAGTCACCATCCACAACCTGCCCGACATCCTTGACATCAACAACCTGATTGCCCTGCTTGAAGGCATGGGCGTGAGCGTGGAACGCCCGACACGGCACGACATCACCCTGCAAGCCAAATCGCTCAACTTCAACTACTTCAACGAAGCAGCCTACCAACAGACCGCCTCGAAACTGCGCGGCAGCGTAATGATGACCGGCCCGATGCTGGCCCGCTTCGGCAAGGCCTACATGCCCAAGCCCGGCGGCGACAAAATCGGTCGGCGTAGGTTGGACACACACGTCATCGGCTTGCAGAAACTCGGTGCCATTTTCGATTTCGACACCTACCAAGTCGGGGTGCAACAGGGTGGACTGAAAGGCTGCTATATGCTCCTTGACGAAGCCTCCGTCACTGGCACCGCCAACATCGTCATGGCCGCAGTGATGGCCCAAGGCACCACGACGATTTTCAACGCCGCTTGCGAGCCTTATTTGGTACAACTCTGCACCATGCTCAACAACATGGGTGCCGATATCAAAGGAGTGGGTTCCAATCTCTTGACCATCAACGGGGTAAATCGATTGCACGGCACAGAACACACTTTGCTCGCCGACATGATTGAGGTGGGCAGCTTTATCGGCATGGCCGCCATGACGGGCAGCGAAATCACCATAAAGAACGCTGGAATACAACAACTTGGCATCATCCCTGATGTTTTCCGCCGCTTAGGAATCCAAATGGAATACCGTGGCGACGACATCTTCATTCCCGCGCAGGAGCATTACGAGGTGCAGACCTTCATGGACGGCAGCATCCTCACCGTGGCCGATGCGCCCTGGCCCGGCTTCACGCCCGACCTTATCAGCATCGTTTTGGTGGTGGCCACCCAAGCCAAAGGCACCGTGCTCATCCACCAGAAAATGTTCGAGAGCCGTCTGTTTTTCGTCGATAAGCTCATCGACATGGGCGCGCAAATCATCCTCTGCGACCCGCACCGCGCCAACGTCATCGGCCTCGACCACCATCACGCCCTTCGTGGCATCCGCATGGCCTCGCCTGACATCCGCGCCGGCGTCGCCCTGCTCATCGCCGCCCTCTCCGCCAACGGCACCAGCATCATCGACAACAGCGACCAAATCGAGCGTGGGTATCAGTATATCGACCAAAGGCTGAATGCTTTGGGAGCGGAGATTCAACGCCTCTAAGCCATCGCTTTCCCCTCCCCTGCCATTTTGTCAAAACCCACCGTTTGGCAAAGGTTTTGATATGGCTTGCGGCAAAATGAAAAAATAGTAAAACAACACATATCATGGAAGAAAACGAAAACGTTAAGAATCAGGACGATGCCTTGAAAGACACCGTCAATCCCAACATGGAGAACAAGCAAGAACCCGCCGAAGAGCAAACCGCAAACGAGAAAAAGGAAGAAGCCGCTGACAAGGTTTCGGACAAAAAGTCAAAGCGGTTCAAGATTCGTCATGCGGCTGAAAAGGCTTTGGAAGAGGAAAAGGCCAAGTATGCCGAACTGAACGACAAATACTTGCGCCTGTTCTCGGAGTTCGACAACCACCGCAAGCGCACGGCCAAGGAAAAATTGGACCTGATGGCCACTGCATCCGAAAACGTCATCAAGGACATTTTGCCCGTGCTTGACGACTTCGAGCGTGCCTTGCAAAACATGGAAAAGAACGGCAACGAGGCCGACTTGCAAGGTGTCACCTTGATTTTCAACAAGTTGAAAGACACCTTGAAGAAGAAAGGCTTGGAGGAAATCGAGGCGATGAACGCCGAGTTTAACACCGACGAGCACGAGGCCCTCACGATGATTCCCGCGCCCGAAGAGGACAAGAAAGGCAAGGTTTTGGATGTCATCCAGAAAGGCTACAAGCTGAATGGCAAGGTGATACGCTTCGCAAGAGTCGTCGTCGGAAATTGATTTTTTGGTATCGCTTCGCGAGAAATCCTTCAAAAATCAATTTAAAAATCATTCAAAAATCGATTTTTGAAATATTTCTTGCCGCAGGCAATCCCAATAAAAGAAAAAGGAGAGTAAAACATGGCAGACAAACAAAAAAGAGATTACTACGAGGTGCTTGGGGTGAACAAAAACTCCACGCCCGACGAGATAAAGAGCGCGTACCGTAAGGCCGCGCTCAAATGGCACCCCGACAAGTGGGTGAACGGCACCGACGCCGAGAAAAAGACCGCCGAGGAGAACTTCAAGGAAGCCTCGGAGGCCTATTCCGTGTTGAGCGATGCCAACAAGAAGGCGCGTTACGACCAATTCGGCTTCGCCGGCATGGACGGTGGATCGGCCGGTGGTGGCTTCGGCGGTTTCGCCGACTTCGACCTGAACGACATCCTGAACAGCGTGTTCGGGCGCGGTTTTGACTTCGGTGGTGGTCGCGGCGGCTTCAGCTTCAGCAGTTTTGGTGGAGGTGGCGGTCGTGGCGGCACGGTCAAGCAGCGCGGCTCCAACCTGCGCGTGAAGGTAAAACTCAACCTGTCAGAGATTGCCCACGGCGCAAAGAAAAAAATAAAGGTCAGCAAGTATGTGACCTGCACGCATTGCCACGGCAGCGGCTCCGAAGACGGCTCCACCGAAACCTGCCCGACCTGCCACGGTCGCGGTCAGGTGGTGCAAACCGTCAACTCCTTCTTTGGCCAGATGCAGACCGCTTCGGTATGCCCCACTTGCGGCGGACAAGGCACTGTTATCAAGAAGAAATGCACCCACTGCGGCGGTGAAGGCATTATGAAAGGCGAGGAAATCATCGACATCGACATCCCTGCCGGCGTGGGCGAAGGAATGCAACTCACCGTGCGAGGCAAGGGCAACGCCGGTCCGCACAACGGCATCAACGGCGACTTGCTCGTCCTCATCGAGGAGGAAGCCCATCCCGACTTCGAGCGCGACGAAAGCACCTTGATTTACAACCTGTTCATCACCATCCCCGAAGCCATCATGGGAACACAGGCCGAAGTGCCCACCGTTGATGGTAAGGTAAGGGTGAAAATCGCTCCCGGCACTCAAAGTGGCAAGGTGTTGAGGCTGAGAGGCAAAGGCCTGCCGGTGGTCAATGGTTACGGCATGGGCGACATGCTCGTCAACGTGAACGTATGGATTCCGAAGAAGTTCAACAAGAAAGAGGAGGAACTGTTGCAGCAACTCTCGCAATCGGAGAACTTCAGACCCAACCCCACCGCCGAGGAGAAGAGTTTTTTCAGTAAGATAAAAGACTATTTTAACTAATACCCGACACGCTTCGCGTCATTGCGAGGAACGAAGCAATCCAGGCAATAAGTTTTCCCCGTAGATTGCTTCGTCGTTCCTCCTCGCAATGACGACAAGCAATGAATAAGCAACACATTATGACCAAAATATCCGTCAACGAGGTCACGAAGCGATACGCCGACCACACCGCCTTAGACCGTATGTGCATCGAGATTCCAGAGCGTTGCATATACGGCCTTTTGGGTCCTAACGGCGCGGGCAAGACCACCCTCATCCGCATCCTCAACCAAATCACCGCACCCGACTCGGGTCAAGTGCTGATTAACAGCGAAAAACTTTGCCAAAAGCACATCGCCCGCATCGGCTACCTGCCCGAAGAACGCGGCCTTTACAAGAAAATGAAAGTCGGCGAGCAGGCCATTTATTTGGCTGAACTCAAAGGCATCAAGAAGGCCGAGGCGCAAAAACGCCTGAAAATGTGGTTCGACAAGTTTGAAATCGGGGGCTGGTGGGACAAGAAAGTCGAGGAACTCTCGAAAGGTATGCAGCAGAAAATCCAGTTCGTCACCACCATTATCCACGAACCGGAAATCCTCATCTTCGACGAGCCTTTCAGCGGCTTCGACCCCATCAATGCCAACCTCTTGAAAGAAGCCATCCTCGAACTGCGCGATAAGGGCGCAACCATACTGCTTTCCACCCACAACATGGCCTCCGTCGAGGAACTTTGCGACAGCATCACCTTAATCAATCACGGAAAAAGCATCCTGCAAGGCAAGGTCGGCGACATCAAGCGGCAACACGACACCCACGAAAGGGAAATCATCGTGCGCTGCGACGACTTCAACAAGGTGATGGCCGTCGCCGACACCTATAATAATATAAAGGTGGAGCACACCGACCTTCATGACGAAACCAAACTGACCCTTTTCAGCGAGTCACCCAACGAATTGCTCGGGCAGTTGCTGAAAGTCGGGCAACTCGTTTCGTTCAAGGAAGTGTTGCCCTCGATGAATGACATTTTCATCCAAGAAGTGCAATCCAAAAACCAAGCCGCATGAACAAGATTGGACTCATCATCAAGCGCGAGTATTTGACGCGCGTGCGCAAGCGTAGTTTCCTCATTCTCACCTTCTTGGGGCCTATTTTGATGGCTGCCATCTACATCATCCCCATCATGCTCGCCCTCAACTCGAGCACCGACCACCTGCGCGTTGCCATCGTCGACGAGAGCCATTGGTTTGAGGACCGTTTCACCAACAACGAAGACCACACCTTTATCCTCATGCCTGGCCAACCGATTGACTCAGTGAAGGATATGGTGAAAAACGGCGTGTTCGACATGGCGCTCTATGTGCCGCCCACCCAACTCAACATTCCTTCCAATGCCGTGGTTTACAGCATCCGACAAGTGCCGATGGAAGTGGAAACCTACATCAGCGGCGTGATGCAAAAGGAAATCGAGGACCAAAAACTGATGGCCAAAGGCGTTGACCCTGAAATCGTCAGCGCGGTCAAAACCGATGTCAACCTGCAAGTCATGCGCATGGACGAAAACGGCAACGAAAAGGAAACCTTCACGAAAGTGCAGTTCTCGCTCGGCATGATTCTCGCCATGCTCATCTACTTCTTCATCATGATTTTCGGCGGCCAAGTGATGCAGGGCGTGATTGAGGAAAAAACCAACCGCATCATCGAGGTCATCATCAGTTCGGTGAAGCCTTTCCAACTGATGATGGGCAAAGTCATCGGCGTTTCTTTGGTCGCGCTCACCCAGTTCGTGATGTGGATTCTGCTGACGGGCGTGCTGTATGTGGGCTTTTCCGCCTACATTGGCCTGAGCAACCCGGAAATGTTGTCGCAAGGCACGGTGATGGCGCAGGAAATCACTTCCAACGACATCATGAGCAACGAAACGGTGCAAAACATCGTGCAAATCGCCCATTCCATCGACTTCGGCACCATCATCACCACTTTCCTCATTTTCTTCATTTTGGGCTACCTGCTTTATGCCACCTTGTATGCCGCCGTCGGCTCGTTGGTTGACAACAATACTGATTCACAGCAATTTACATTACCCATCACCGTTCCGCTCATTGTTGCCATCATTAGTTCGTTCTACATCGTCAACAACCCCGACAGCAGCCTATCTGTTTGGTTATCAATGATTCCATTCACCTCCCCTATCTCCATGATGGTCAGGATTCCGTTTGGCGTTCCCATTTGGCAAATCGTGGTTTCGGTGGTGCTGTTGGCTGTCACTTTCGTGCTGATGACATGGATTGCGGCCAAAATCTATCGGACAGGCATTTTGATGTACGGAAAAAAACTCACTTATAAGGAAATTTTCAAGTGGTTGAAATATAAATAGAAATATTCCTTATCTTTGCAGGCTCAAAATAGGGTAAAAATTATATTGTTGGAAATTTAACAAATTAAAAGTCAAATAATTAAATTAGTTTTACAATGCAAAACAAAGGAGCAATTAGGACGATAGCCATTATCTTCGCGCTCATCTTTCTCTACCAGCTCTCGTTCACTTTGGTGACGAAGAGAGTCGAAAAGAAGGCAGAGAAGTTTGCTGAGGCAGAGGCTACGAAACTTGCAAACGGAAACGAGTCACAGTTCAATCTTCTCAAAGACGAGAAGGAAACTTATTTTTTGGACTCGGTCAGCAACACGAATGTGTACAACTTGTTATTCAAGAAGTTCACCTATCGCGATGCGAAAGAAAGAGAAATCAATTTGGGTCTTGACTTGAAGGGCGGCATGAACGTCACCCTTGAAGTCTCGGTGAAAGACATCGTAAAGGCCTTGTCGGGCGACTCTCAAGACCCCACCTTCTTGCAGGCTATGGAATTGGCCACCAAGAGGCAGGAAGAGAGCAAGGGCGACTTCGTCACCCTGTTCGGTCAAGCCTACGAAGAAGTGGACCCCAACGCCCGTCTTGCTTCCATTTTCCTGTATGAATTCAAGGACAAAGGCATCACCGTCAACTCTTCCAACAGCGACGTGCTGAAGGTTTTGAAGAGCGAAAGCGACGGTGCCATCGACCGTTCCTACCAAATCCTCGGCACCCGTATCGACCGTTTCGGCGTGGCCCAGCCCAACATCCAGAAGATGGAGAACTCGGGTCGTATCCTCGTCGAACTGCCCGGTATCAAAGACCCGAAGCGTGTGCGCAAACTCCTCCAAGGAACCGCACAACTCGAGTTCTGGGAGACCTACAACCTTTCTGAGGTGCAACAATTCTTCATCGAGGCCGACAACAAGGTTGCCCAAACCCGCAAAGCCAAGAACTCTTTGGGTGAAACCAAGGCTGAAGAGCCTGCCGTGACCGAAAACGCTGAAGGCGAAGCCGTTGCCGAAGCCACTGACGCTGTTGTGGCCGACAGTGCCGCCCAAGCAGGCGACCTCCTCAACGAACTCGCCGAAAGCCAAACCGAAGAAGAAGTGGCCGAGCCTGAAGACGAAAACCAATTTGCTGCCCTCCACCCCTTGATTTACAAACTCAACATGGGTGGCCTCTATGGTTCATCGGCACGTGTGGGTATGGCCCAAGTGAAAGACACCGCCGACATCAACCAAATGTTAGTCGAGGCCAAGGGTATTTTCCCGCGCAACCTCAAGTTGGCATGGTCGGTGAAGCCTGAAACATACGACGGACAAAATGGCGAAAAGGTCGAAATGCTTGACCTCGTTGCCCTGAAGATGTCGCGCGAC
>Ga0326514_10000674_pt1 | contig 22755 bp, 19 predicted proteins | sample 3_2548_0518_D_FD_203653 | JGI IMG/M metagenome (GOLD analysis project Ga0326514, IMG submission 203653) | Bovine rumen microbial communities from UC Davis, California, United States - 3_2548_0518 | ecosystem: Host-associated > Mammals > Digestive system > Stomach > Rumen | place: USA... | reverse complement strand
CAAGAGATTCCAACGGCCACGTAACCGCTGTAAACACTAAGACTGTTACTCTCCCGGCGGATAATAATACTGATACTTTAGTAACACAGAATGTTTCCACCGCAAATGAGAATCACCCTGTCCTGCTAACTGTTACAAAAGATGCTACAGCAAATCAGGGAGCTAAAACCTCCATCTTCGCATCAGGCGTTAAAGTCAATCCGTCGACAAACACTATAACAGCAACAACATTCTCTGGAGCATTGTCTGGAAATGCTTCAACTGCTACGCAGTTCAGTGCAAATAAAGCCGTTACTCTTACAGGAGATGTTACTGGCACAGCGTCTAGCAAGGCTGGATGGTCAGTAGCCACAACTCTGAGTGATTCCGGAGTAACCGCCGGGACATACGGGCCTTCCGCAGACGTTACAGGCAATAACAATGCAACAATCTCAGTTCCTGAGATTACCGTTGATTCCAAAGGACGTGTGACTTCCGTTGCTAACAGAACCTTAACCTGTAAGAATAACACGTATAATGTTTATAATAAGACATTAACTATTCAGAAGAATGGGACTAATGTTGCCACCTTTACTTCTAACTCAAATACAAACGTTACAGCTAATATTACAGTTCCAACTAAGACTTCGGAATTGACTAATGACTCCGGGTATCTTACTTCACACCAGTCATTAGCAAATTACGTTAACTTAAATGGTGCTCAGACGATTTCAGCAACAAAAACTTGGACAGCTTCGCAAAGTTTTAAAAATACATCGATTACTAACCATAAGGCAAATCCTTCCGATGATACCGCAATTGGGTGGGAATTTCGAAGCAACGATAACAAATACTGGGGTGGTATAGGGCATACCTATCTCACAACCGGAGTTTCGGAAGTGCAAATTGCTATGTCAAACTGGACAACATCAGGATCGCAAGGTTATTGGCATTTAGATTTTGGTGCAACTAAAGATTTTTCAAGTGTATACTTTAGTCCTTCCGGAGATAGTAGTATCTACTTAGGTACATCGGATAAAAAGTGGGCTAATGTTTATGCAACTACATTTACAGGTAATCTCACCGGAAATGTTACAGGAACTGCAACTGAATCATTACACGTCTCACGTTCTGTTGGAGCGGGCGGTTATGCTGATATTGTACAAACCTATCAGGAAGATAATAACGGCTATAGAAGTTGCACGATAAGATGCACAAATGGCAATGGATTCAATCAAATCCTTATTGGAGCACACAACGAAAGCAATGCCGCTCCCTCGGGAATTTCCGTCATAAACACTAATGGAGTTGTGACTGCTGATGCCCCAACTCCAGAAACCTCAGATAACAGTACGAAAATAGCCACCACGGCGTTTGTAAAATCACAGGGATACATTACTGGATCTGGAAACACTACAGGTTCATCAGGTTCTTGCACAGGAAATGCAGCTACTGCTACGCAGTTCTCAGCAAATAAGTCCGTTACTCTTACTGGAGATGTAACAGGCACAGCTAGTTCAAAGGCAGGATGGAGCGTTGCGACAACCCTTGCAAACTCAGGCGTTACCGCTGGCACCTACGGGCCAAGTGCTGATGTTACAGGCAATAACAACGCCACGATCTCAGTTCCGCAGATTACCGTTGATGCAAAAGGACGGGTAACATCAGTAACTAATAGGACACTTACTTGCAAGAATAACACATATACTGTTAACAACGCCACTCTCACGATTCAAAAGAATGGAACTAATGTTGCTACATTCACTTCAAATGCTTCAAGCAATGTAACCGCAAATATTACAGTTCCGACTAAAACCAGTGAATTAACAAATAATTCCGGGTTCTTAACAAGTCATCAGAGTTTGTCTAACTATGTTACTTTAAATGGCGATCAGACTATTTCAGGTGCTAAGACTTTTACAAATCAGCACACAGTTTATCAGGGAACTTCCATAATACATATAGATCAGAAGTTAACCGGTGTTACCAAAGGTACTAATCCTAGTGCCGATCTTAACTGGCGAATTAGTCATGTAGATGCCAATGGCGATTTTATAGGAAGATTTTTCCTGTATGGCAAAACAAATGGCCTATATCGGTATAATCTGGAAATCGACAATGGCACTACTGATGCACGTTTATGGTTTAGTGTTGATGAATCTCAGAAAATCGCGTTCTTACCTGACACAGCAGGAACGCACGATCTCGGGACTTCTACTAATCAATGGAAATCCGTTTACGCTAATGCCTACTATCTTGGGACAACCGCATTCGGAGATATAGTAACTCATAATGCAAGTGAGTTTTTAACATCTCATCAGGACTTATCCCTGTATCCGTACAAAGTTTCATCGTTTTCAAACTACGGAAACGGGAGATGGCAGGCAATAGATCTTGGTGATACGACAACGCATCCTAATGGGTTTAACGAGATTGTTGCTACCGGAAAGTATCAAGTAAGATGGACTAATGCAACCACGGTCGGCGTCCCGTTTACTACTTCTGCTGAAGTGGACGGTATTTTAGAGGTTGATGGAATTTCGTCAGCGTCCGGAGTTTCTTCATATCAACGAGTAGTTCAGAGAATTTATCGTTGCTCTACAGCACATATAGTTTATTTTAGATATGCTACTTATCACGATGGAACTTGGAATTGGTCAAACTGGACTTCTTATGGAGATATTGTAACTCACAATGCGTCAGAGTTCTTAACATCACATCAATCCCTTGCAAATTACAGCACCCTTGCTAATACAGTTAAGTCTTTAAGTATCTCAGGAAAGACAATAACGGTAACACCAGGTTCAGGAAGTGCCTATACTTTGACAACCCAAGACACAGTTTACACTCACCCGACAACCGCTGGTAACAAGCACGTTCCAAGCGGAGGATCTTCAGGACAGTTCTTAGGCTGGGCCTCTGATGGCACAGCTAAGTGGGTCAATAATCCTAATTCAGATACCAAGGTAACTCAGACTGTTACAACAGGTAATGCAGAATATCCTGTGTTATTATGTGCAACAGCTGACGCTACGGCAACGGAAACGAACACTTCCAGATTCAGTAAGTGTGCTTCAATAAACGCAAGGTTCGGGTTTCTTACCCTAAAAAACACCTATTCCAGTACCTGTGTAATAGGAACTGCCCCGACCGCTGACCAAACAGCAGGCAAGATTTCTCATAAAGACTATAACGGAAATGATGCTGGAACGATTACCACATCAATTATTAAGACAAGTGGAACTGTTAATCTGACGTTAAGGGCGCACAACAAGATAAAAAGCGGAGCGTTAGATCCTGATGCGTCCACGGGAAGCGCATTTCTCACTCTAGCCTATGGAACATCTGGAAAGGTACTTACGACTGATGCTACGTGGAACTCTAACGTTATTCCTCTGGCAAACAATTCTAAGACTCTTGGTACGTCAAGTTTACAGTGGAAAGAAGCACACGCAGTTAACTTCTATGAAAACGGAACTGCTTTAAGTAGTAAGTACATTCAGCAAACAACATCGTCTACGTCTATTCCTGTTGGGATGGTTATAATGTGTATGTTTGATTTTGATACTATATCGACAACAAGCAGTTCTGGAGTAAAAGTTTTAAATAATGGAGTTACAGTAGAAGGGAGTAAACTAGAATTAGCAGAGTTTGTATGTATGACAACAAGTTCTCTTACACCGATTATTAACATAGGTTCACAGGTTAGACCAAACGGAAATTATATGTATATGGGAAGTAAACTGACTACGGCTACTTTTGGAGCAGGAAACAATAACCATACATATGTAGCGGCATTTAAAAGGACGTCTTAAGATAACTATGAACTGTTACTTTTTCATAACTGACAAAAACTATTTAGACTATGCTAAGATAGCGATAAACAGTTTATTAAAAACTAACCCTAAGAGTGAGATACTTCTTTTTGCAAAGGATTGTAACCCTGCTTTTCCTAATGTAAAGACAATCCCTATAAAGGAGGTAGAGCATTTAAACTACAACATTCGGGATATCGCAGTTAATGCTCTTGACCTGTTAGGTCACAGATTAAAGATTCTTGATGAACTTAAAGAAAAGTACAATAAGATTATTATGTTAGATACTGATATTATTGTACTTGAAAGTTTAGAGGAATTATTTAATCTTTCTGAAAACTACATTTACGGTAAAGATGAGTTAGCAGATTATAAAGTTTTTAGAAAAATGCTTAACAATGAATTATGGTTTAACTCAAACTTGTACCTGAACTCCGGAGTACTTGTTATTCCGAGTAAAGTAATAAAAGATATAGAATTGTTCAAAGAATTTAAAGCAGAATTAAAATTGAGGAGTTTTAAATATTTATGCCCCGAACAAGATTTTATCAGTTTTACATTTAAAAACAAATTGTTTAATTTAGGTAATACTATAAATCAATTAGTAATGAGTGAAAAACCAGTAAAACCTAAAGTAATTCATTTTGCTGGCCCTGCAAAACCTGTAAGGGTTGATAGTTTCTTTATGAAGAAATGTAAGTGGTTCTATGACGTGTTTTACGAACACTTAGAACTTAATAAGCAATTCATTTCAAAAGAATTTTACTTAAATAACAAAAATGCTCTAAGAGCAAAGGATAGTTTGTATGACAGATAACAACGAAATTTTAGAAGAAGCGATCCCTGAATTCAGAAATGCTCACTGGAACAATTCAGAGCACTGTAGCTTTGATATTGAACTTAACCATCCGGAATTTGGGTGGATTCCATACACTGTAGCAGACGGAGATTCTCCGGACACCTACTGTTACAAAATCTGGGCAATTAAAGACACTTTGACCATTCAGGAATACGTTCCACCTGAAGTAGATCTTAGTGTCCTTAAAGAGCAAAAACACAATGAACTCAGAACTCAGAGAGACCAGCTAAGACAAACTGAGTTCGCTGAGTTCGATAATGATACGTTCCAGATACGTCAGGAAGACCAAGACAATATGAATACGTTCTACACTCACGCAGTAGCGATGCTGTCCGGAGTGGTTCAGAGGGAAATCTTCGGTCTGATGTCGGCAACGAACACCCTGCATTACTTTGATCCGGAAGAAATCGTGGAACTGGCTCAGGTAATGAAACTGAAGGTTCAGGAGATCTACCAGAGATACTGGTATGCCAGAGACGTTCTGTTAGAAAACGCTTCTACGGAGTCAGAGATTCAGAGCGTTCAGATACCCTTAACAGTTCAGCAGAACTAACAAAGAAGAGACAACGAAGAGCTTATAAAGCCTAAACTCGTCTTTAGAATCTACAAGACCATATACTATTAGATATAAAGTATTAGGTCTAAATTAGTTCTTTCTAAATTTTGAACTTCTAGAGTAAGGGCTCATCAAAAAGACTTAAGACCCCCATACAATATAAATACAAACAAAACGGGGACATATATGGCTCAAAGAACATTTCTTGATTACGATGGTCTTCAACGATTCCTAAATAACTTGAAGACCATAATACCAACTAAGACTTCCGATATAACTAATGACTCTGGTTTTTTAACCTCTGCATCATCATTAGACAGTTCTAAACTGACCGGAACTATTGATATTGCAAGACTGCCCAAAGGCGCTCTGGAAAGACTTGTAACCGTTGCGAATCAGACAGCAAGATTCGCCCTGACAACGAGTGATGTCCAGTTAGGAGATACCGTAAAGCAACTTGATACGGGTGTAATGTATATCGTAACTGATGAAACCAAGCTGAGTTCAGCAGATGGATACACGGAATACACAGCAGGATCAGCGACTTCTGTTCCTTGGTCTGGCGTTACCGGAAAACCTTCAAGTTTTACGCCTTCCTCGCATACTCACGGCAACGTGACTAATGACGGTAAACTTCCGACCGCTTCTCGTGCTCTGATTTCAGACAGTTCTAAAAATATCACGGTTTCTTCGGTTTCGGATACTGAACTTGGGTACCTTTCAGGTGTTACATCTGCAATTCAGACCCAGTTAAATGGCAAGGCAACTGATTCCGGCGTTGTGCATTTAACTGGCACAGAATCTATCAGCGGAGATAAAACGTTTATAACAGGTTTAAATATCAGCAACGATGATACTTCACAGAGTACGCCCCAAATATACCTAAGAAACTACAAAAATTCAAGATCAAGCACAACTCTGACAGGTACACAGTCTATTAACTTTAATGACAAGGACAACAACGGACTTGGATATTTGGCATTTAAAGTTACTTCTTTAGGAAACACTGTTTTTGACTTGGCTACTCTTCAGACAGGTGATAACAACAGCACCATTTACGGCGGCCTTTCGTATATTGCAAGAACTACATCTAATGATTCTTTCATTCCTTCAAAAAATAACTTAGTTGACTTAGGTTCATCATCTTACAAATGGAACAAAATCTATTCAGATGATGTTGTTCATACTTCCGGAAATGAAAGCGTCTCGGGAACCAAATCTTTTAACTCAGACCTAAATCTTAACTATGCTTCAACCGATGTAGACGATATCGTTAACAGCGTTGCGGGTTCTGCAACTCTTGATAATTTCGTGCATATGACGGGCAATGAAACTGTTAACGGCATAAAGAGTTTTCCTGACGGAGTTATAGCAAACGTTACTGGAAGTGCTACTTCGGCAACTAATGATGGAAGTGGTAATGTGATCAGTACAACTTACGGAAAGTTAGGTGCTAATAATACGTGGAGTGGTTTAAATTCATACAATCAGTCAATACAAATAACAGCTAATTTTAATATAGGTGCTGCACCTTCTTCAGATGTTTATGGCGGTTTTAATTTTGGTAATGGCACTTCAAATATCGGAAATGTAACGGCACGTGTTAGCAGTGCAGGAACAACATATTCAAGATTATACATCGGAAATAAATTTACAGATGGAGCTTTAGATCCAAATGGAACATGGAAATATGCTGAATTACGGGTAGGATTAAGAGCAAACGGAGACAGATTTATTTATACAGACTGTTTGTGGAGAAGTGATCTAACACCTTATGATTCAAATCTAAATCTCGGTAATTCAACAAACAAATGGAAAACCCTCAACGGCATAAACCCTGGCGCACTTTCCTTAGCTACTACCGATACATCTAAAATAAATTATTTTAACGGAGATATAACAGATAAAACAGGTGGAGCAAACAATAAAACGTTTGCAGTTGACGGGTGGATTACTGTAATAATTCCTAATGTTAGTGGTGATTTTATAGCGATTGATAATTCCATTGGTCAGACAGTTTCGATAAGTGGGACAGGTGTTGGTCACAGTTCTATTGATATATCTTGTCCAGTAAGAGCAGGAGTACAAGTTACTATTCTATGCAAATGTAGCGGAGGATCAGTTCTTGCCGCTCATACCTGGTGTGAAGGTAACGTCTAAAGATTTTTAAATAAGGAATTTATAAAAATGACAGATAATAACGAAAACCTCGAAAACGAGAATTTAGAAATCCAAAAAAATCCTGAAACTCAGGAAAACTTGGAAAGTAATCCCGAAAACCCTGAAAACGTTTCAGAAATCCCCGAAGAACCCGAGTACCAAGAACCCCAAGAACCTGAACCGCAGCCAAATCCCTGGGACGATGCCCCGGAGAACGTGTACTTCTATGAAAAGATGTACCCGGACGGACACCTCGGAAGTTTCACCAGGTCAGCGGAACTGGCGTACAAATCCGGGTGGAACTTAGAGAACTATATCGCAATCTCAGAAACCCAGCAGTCAGACATCAACGGGTGGACTTACCGGAAATCTGAATGCCCGATGAAAGGGTTAACGGAAAAGAAACAGGATAAGTTAAGAGAACTCTCCCGGTACGCAGAAAGGTTCGAGCAGAACAAGTGCGATGAGATGTACGTTACCAGTTCCCTTGGTTTCAGAGTTAATGCCGACCGCAGATCCCTCCAGAATGTCTCAAATCTGATTGACATCGGGGAGGCCAGGCAGTTCAAGGACTATGATGATCAGTTCCACCTTTTAGGGGTTCAGGATCTTCAGACTTTAGCAATGGAAATCAAGAAAAACGGCGCTAATCTGTATTCTCAGAAGTTCACGATGCAATATCAGATTGCTAACTGTCAGACGGAATCGGAGTTAGAGAACTTTGTGATTCAGTTCAGTATGCTGGACTTCTCAGGGGAGTAAAGAATGAAAACTTTAAAAGTTCTTCTACAGGAAGTCGTGTCCGGAATAAAGGCGTGGGTGAATAGTAATTTTGCTCAGGAGAGTAATACCGTCCATAAGACTGGTGATGAAACTGTGAATGGGGTTAAGACGTTTAGTAGTGCGAACATTCTAAGTGAAGTAAATCGTATTGATAAAGGTCTCTGGTTTAACGGACAACGTGAAGCATATATCTTTCCTGAAACTGCAGCCTCATATTCAGGATTAACTTTTGCATCAGAATCATCCATACAAACATTTAAGTTTGGTGATTGGAAATCAGAAAATAATGTGATTTCATTTAATTACGATAATGCCTATTGTTCTATTGAAGCAGGATACTTCAGTAATGATAATAAAAACAAGGTAGAAATTACACCTAGAAATGCTGATGATTCCTCAGTGGGATCTTCTGCATACCAGTGGAACAATGTGTACGCTAAGAATTACTATTATAACGGGACTGCTTGGGGATTAGACCAGAATAACACTTGGAGTGGTAGTAATACCTATTCAGGTACTGTAAACATTTATAATTCGGATAACACACAAACCACACCGGAATTGTCATTAAGAAGCAGTAAAACAGAAGTTTCTTCATTAGGAAATACAACAGGTTCTCAGGGAATTTATTTTGCTGATAAAAATGGCAGAACAATAACCTACGTTGGAGGCATGGTACAGTCAAATGGCTGCTCTCTTCGTTTTAGAACTTTTACAAAAGATGAAAGCAATAATACAATAGAAAGTGCAGTACAAATAGCTTCCTTTGTGGATGGTTCAAAATGGCTTGCACCCTCAGAAGATAATGTAATTGATCTCGGCGGGTCAAGTTATAGATGGAAATCCTTTAACGGCGTGAATCCGGGTACTTTGAGTTTTCCTAATTATTCAGATACGACTTACATAGATATTTCAGGATCTATTGTTCCCCCTACTGGTGAAACTAAGATAAATAAAAATCTTGGTAATAATCAGTACACACCTCCTGTTGACGGATGGCTAAGTATCAGATGTGATGGAGCCCAGTATCTTCAGATATACAGAAACACATATAACTGCCCCGGAGTAACTGCCGGAGATGGGACTGCTAGTATTAAATTAGTAGTTACATTGCCTGTCAGAAAAAATGAAACTTACACGATTAGAATTAAAAAAGACGGTAGTGGCATAGAGAACTATCAGCTTTACCCTTGCCTCGGTAACGTCTAATCCCAAATAACTAAAACAATCCCCGTTTTGCCCTGAATCTCAAAAGTTCAGGGATTTTTTTACTCAGTCTTAGGAATATCGGGGAGTTTCTGCAACTCATAAATCTGCATAAAGCACAGCGGAAATGACAGAACGACAGAACAAAGAGTTACGACTGCCATACTCACCAGAGAAGGTTCAATCAGCACCGAAGAACTCGTTCCAATAATCGCAGATACCATTCCAGTGGTCTGCAAGGCGTTGTTCAGTTTTGTTAACGAATCTCCGGAAATTTTTCTGTTTATCATTGCCTGTCTCGCATAGAAAAAACCCTGTCCCAAGACACAGCACCCGATACACCCTGTAAACAGGATAACCCAAGGGTTTATCCCGGGGATAAGCATAAACCCGGCATCAAGGAGCATTCCCAGAATCATAGAGTACAAAAGCAAATACGGACGATCTATACTGAACTTTATCACAGAATCCAAGGCAAAGACCGCAGCCAGAACCGCCCCGGCAATCGTGCAAAGGACATCACATAACGCATACCCGTTCTGTCCGATAACAGGTATAATCCAAGACACGAAAAGAACGCCTATCAGACCGCCTTCGATGCCTCCGACAACTCGTCCGGAGAAAAGGTATAATTTGTATTTTTGAATTTTAAACATTTTTAAGAGTTTCAATGTAGTTTTCGGTGTATGTTATTAAACGTTTTAACTGCTTAAGTTCTTTCTCAGTTTCAGAGCGATCCCTATCAGGGATAAACCTACAAGTTCAGCGAGTTCAAGAGTTGTCATTTTAATCTCTCTAATAAAATCGTTTCGTTATCGTTATATACATAAACGACTTCGAAACGATTCTCGTTAACGTTTAGAACAACTCGTAGAAGTTTCTAACGTGCTTAAACGAACTATTTAACTTTCTACCGATTCTAGTAAACTCCTTCAGTGAGTCTTTATCGATTACTGGAGTCATCGCCTTCAGATTCTCGATAGTTCCGAAGTACTTGATTGCAGTATCATAGCGGTTACCACCCCATTTCTTGAACTTGTCTGCGTACTCTACACTTTCAAGAACGTTAATCAACCGTTCTGCTTCTTCAGGACTTTCGTTGTACGCTTTCTTAACGAGATTCGGTAACCGGTAGAGCATAAGAACTCTCTTGATAATGCACTCGATGTTCTGCTGTTTAACGTACCGGAAGAACCGATTGATGTCGTAGCGGATTTTGGGGAGTTCAGTAATCTCTTCGTTAACGAGTTCAACGTTGCCGTAACTGAAGAGTTTCCAATCACTCTTGTGATAAGTTGAGTTCTCCCAGTAACCATCTGAGAACTGACCAATCATCTCACCTACATAGACTGCGTACAAACCTGCATCGTTGAATCTTACCATCTGCTTATTCATATTCGTTTCTCCGTTGTTGTTTAACCTTTTCACAACTATATTATACATTATCGAAGAACGAAGGTCAAGAGATTTTTGAGCTTTAACTTAAAATTTTGACACCGACCACACTTTCGTGAAGACCTTGAAGAAGTGTGAAGTACATCACACTTCGAGTGAACTCGTAAAGAAAACCCTGAGTCACCTCAGGGTCTTTTAAAACGTTTGTATCGTTAAGATTTTTTACTCTTCTGTCTTTCTAGCTCTTGTCTCTTTGCTCTAATCTCTGCCTGGGCTACTGCGCTAGCAGTCTTGTCTTTGTCTGCCGAGGCAATCTTCTTCGCTACAGCACTAGCGTCTTTGTAAAAAGCGTTTGTGAGTTCCTTCCGTTTCTGTTTTCTCTGAGATCTTTCTGAGTTACCTTTCTCACCGTAATGTTCTACTCGGTTGGCTGTTGCTCTCATCTGCTTGTCAGTTGACAACCTCTTGTCATAATCTCCAGCATCTGCCATTCTCCTGAGATTGTCGGCTATCTTCTTTCTACTCTTGTCATAAATCTCTTTTCGTTCCTCATAATCGTAACCGTTCTGGTTGGCTACTCTTGCGGCGTACTTCATAAACTCATCAGCGTTTCTTTTCTGAAAATCTTTCAAAGAACTCTCTTCACGTTTCTTTGCCTTTTCTTCCTGTTTCTTCTTCTTTGCTGCTTGGTCTTGAAGTTGCTTGTACTTCCCTTTGATTGCTTTTTGATTATTAACGTTATATCCCTTTAACGTTCCAGTCTCGATGTCTCCGTCTTTTCCGATGTAAGTGTGCTGTCCGTTCTTGAACGTGACCCACTTACCGTCTTGTGAGAGTTCTGTTAAAAGTTCAGACTCTACTAATCGTTTGAATCTCATTAAAATCTCCTTTCTTAGTATTTATATAGAGTTTAAACGTTTCCTGAATCGTAGGTTACCTGATATGGTGAGTGATATCCACTAGTAAGATTGTTTATCGTTGTTTTATCTTCGTTAGTTAGCGTGTAACTATTTGCCTTCCAGACGTAGAAGCGCTTTGTTTCTTCAGGAACCGCAAATCCTGGAGCACCACCCCACTGAGTTATACTGTAAAGTTTAACTATAGTTCCTTCAGGAACCGATTGATTTATTGTCTTAACGATACTTCCGTTTATATTGTTACTAACCGTTTCGAACAGCGTTGTTCCCCAAGTCTGCGAACTTTCAGAAGAACTTGAAGAACTTGAACTGTTAGAAGAACTAGCCCATCCACTGGTAGGACTCTTTACATCTAGATTTACACCAACAACTCGCCACATATGAACGCCTGCATCATACTGATGCTTGAAAAATGTTGCTGTACTGTCAGCTACAACAATTTCCCACCGCCTTTCATGGTCATTCAGAATGTCAAACGTTGTCGGAACAACTCCGAAAACATCTTTATCAATTATCGCTTTTTGCAACATCCATACCGGAACTACTGAGAAATTCCAGGGGGGAGTACCCGGCGAATTGTCATCAGTGCCGTAAACAAACAAAAGTGCATCATAATCAGTGAATGCGTGTGAAAGCGTTATATCACCGAGATGTAAATCCCCAGACCATAAAACAGTCATCTTCGGTAATCTATTTGACAGAAAACGTGGATTAGTTAATGTAATTGAAGAGAGAGTAGATCTGTTTAAAGAAAGACCTTGGATAATATGATAGTCTTCTGCTGCTGTAAGTTTTAAATCTGAGATAAGATTATCCCTTACTAGAGAAATTCCCGCTGCACTTATATTATCTCTGGCAGTTTCAGCCTCTTCATCTGACAATATTTGTGGCGTGTAAAGAACAGATTCTTCTCGTCCAGCCCCGATGTTCTGTCTCGCTTGTAGTTTTTGAGCGTCAGTTAACGTTTGAGGTGAATATAAAACAGCATCAGTCTCGACTTCTATAGGAGTCTTGTCGTAGACGTTTAATGCTGATTTCTTATAGGTTAACCCAGAGTTAATGTTAGTTACTTTAGAGTTAACCGCAAGTGACTGGAGTTCGTTATCAGAAGCAAACGAAGAACCGTTTGCTTTGACTAGATATCTTGAAATGTCGTTAGTACTCATTGTATAAATCCTTTAGGTTTTTAGGTATTTATAACGAGTACTAACGATTATTAGACGTTTCTAAAACCCGATTTCCTTCGTGGTCTTGTTAAGCTTAGAGATACTAGAATCTCTAAGATAATTTCCACGTTTAAACTCGTGTTTACTTGTTTCTATCTCGTGGGCAAGGTCACACGCAAGAACTGAACCTTTGAGTTTAAAGGATTTATCTTTAACGAACTCATTCCAGATTACCTTCGCTTCTTCGTTAGTAAGTTCACGGAGCTCAAGAATATCAAACATTCTTCCCTTACGAAGAAGAGACTTATCTATAGTATTAACACTCTGGTTAGTTGTTATAATAAACTTAACGTTGTTCTTCTTAAACCCGTCAGTAAACGAAAGGAAGTTTGAGATAAACCTGTTCTTAACAACGTCAGTCGAGGATTGTTCGTCAGACCTCGGTGTTAGAAGAAAATCCAGGTCATCAAGTATTACAAGGTCTATCTCGTTACTCTGGAGTTCACTCCAGAATCCTTCGTTACTTAGAACGTTCACGTCAGATGCACTTGCAACGTTAGCGGTAATCTTCTCCGTGTGTTTACTCAAGTACTCGATTGCTAACGCACCTAGTTTAGATTTTCCGATACCGGATTTTCCAGTAAGTAACAGGATGTTCTCGGAACTCTTGAAGAACTGTTCGAACAACGCATCAGTGTCTATATAAGGAACGTAGAGTTTACTCGGTTCAGAATCCATTATAAGGAAGTTACTATCGAATGAAACTCCTAACCTGTCGTCCATATAGAAATCAAACGACATCACGTTTACATCTACATTCTCTGAGTCATAGATCTCTTTACCGGCATTAGCGAGGACTTCGATAGTACTGAAGTCGTCAGCAAATCCGCTAATATCATAAACACTTCCATCTCTGCATATAGTAACGATAAATCTAGGGTGTTCGAGAACGATATCTGCGGAGATATTCCGTCTTACGGTATCCGGGAAGAGCTTTAGAATCTTCTCTATAAAACTGTCAAGAGAAGTTTTAAGTTTAAGAAACGGTCCACTGTATTTTAGAAGTAATCCTTTCTTGTTAATAAAGTACGAAGTAGAAGTCTCTGAACAATACGAAATCATTTAGTATCCTTAGTTTCCTTAGATAAAGTTAGTTAATTCACATAAAGTACTTGCTAGATTGAGATTCTTATCTCTTACTTGGGAACTTTGGAATTGTCCTTTAGCAAGTGACTGAACAGCATTTGGAATCTTAGAAAATTCCAAGATTCGATTATACAAGAACTCGTACATCCCATCTGGATTAGTTAACGAGTTTGTTTGCTCTATTAAACGTTTATAATCTTTAGTTCTTATCGTGTTTAAAATCTCTTCGTAAGAAGTTTCTTGAGTTTCTATATCTGTGTTAGTACATAACGATCTCTGAAGACTCCCAATCATATTACGAATCTTAGGATAAGAATTCTTTATGATGTTTATAACGAGATCTTGATTAAACTCGAAACCCTCGTTCTGTACGATAAACTTCAACTTTTCAAAGATAGGTTTAACCATCTCAGCCTTCGGGAATTCCGAGAAATCGTAGTTCTCTAATCTATCAAGTAACGGTTCTATTATTTTAGACTTGAAGTTTCCCGTAAAAATAAACGAACAGTTCTCGCTGAACTCATCTAAGAATCCTCTTAACGATGCCTGAGCATCAGGACTAAGATAATCGCAGTTATGAGTTACAATTCCATTTTTAGTTACGAAAGTGTGATTCTTCTTTACGTTAAGATTAATAACACGACCTGTTTTAACGAACTTAACGGAACTAACGTTAGTTAACGCAAAGAGATTTCCAAGTCCCTTACTAACGACTAAATCTGTTTTGTTCAAACCGTCATCTATTGACTTCGAGATAAACTTTCCAGATTCTAAAACGATAAACGGATGATTAGATGTTACTTTAACGGTTCTAGAATCTTCTAGTTGTACTTCGTAGATATTATCTATCTTATCGCTGATTACTTCGCAAGTATCGTTTTCAAACGTTTCAGTCTCTAGATTAAACGATACACAATCGTAGATAACTCCTTTAGAAAGTTCGTTTAGTTTAGTTGGAGTTTCTTTGTTATCCTTTAACAGGATTACTTCTTCGTTCTCTTCAAGACACTCGTCTAACACGACAATCTTCGGAGCATCTGAAAGACTTACGGCACTTGCGAATTGCATTATTCGGTTACGGACTATATCAATGCCTTTCTCTAACGATGCGTTAATGAACAGCGCATCTGCGTTAGCAGATCTTATTATTGCTTTAGACGTACAAGACTTTCCGAGTCCAGGTTGGTGAGACCAAAATCCAAAATTAGGGATCTTCTGTTCTTCTATAGATTTTAGAATACGTTGTTTGATGTTTTCAGGTAAAATAACTTCTTCTACAGTTTTTGGAGTGTACTTCTCGTACCAAATATTCATAGATTCTCCAGATTTTAAAAAAGGACGTTAAAACGTCCTTTCTATCTTAAACAAATAAACTAAAGTTCAGTAAGTTCTTTGGTAATCCTCTTAATGTACTTCTGGAGTTCAGTTGGATTGTAAACTTGAATATAACAGTACTCAGTTTCTATTTCAATCTTTCGAGAAGTATTGATTTTTCCTTGCTTAACAGCGTTCTCAAGAAGTTTCTTAAACTCAACGTTCATTTTTAGTCCTCAATTTCTAAGACAACATCACCATCAACATTATAGTACAACTTCCAGTTATTGACAACTGTATCTGAAAATTCCAGAGCAGATTCTCTAACCGTGAAAATTGTACCTCCAATTTTAATCGTACCAATATTTATCTTGATTCTGTCAAGAAGTTCTTTGAGAGTCATCTAAAGTCTCCAAAAGTTATTAAAAAGAATATAAGACCTCGTTTAAGATCTTATAAGTATTGTAATATCGTTTTAAGAAATCTTCAAGTCTTCTAGAGAAGTTTATGTTAAACTCTAAACTTCTAAGAACTATAAATACCTAAAAGAGGTTCCTATGACGGATAAAATAGAAACATTCTACTACCCTAATAACATAAATAGTTCTGAGTTCGAGAACAGAAAAGTTATCTTTCTTGCGCTAACCGGTAAGGATATTCTTAGTTCACGATCAGATGTCTACGAAAGTATAAAGACTAAAGGCTTAGAGAGTGTTAAGGGGCAGGTAGATGGAATGGTTACGTTACCGTTAAACGCAGCGATAAACGATTCTCAGTCTCACGACTGGGCAGAATCAGACTATCTAAGTACCGTGAAGAGTGCAGTAGGTAAAGTTGACGATAAAGTCGAGAAGGAAGGTTCAGCGAAATGGAAAAGTATTTTTAAGTGGGGTAAAGGTGTCGTTACAGCGATAGAAGCGATCGGAGGATTAGCAGGAGCAGGTGCAGAACTCTTCGGTGTTCGCAAACCTATGATGAATCCCGGACAATTCCAGAACTACACGAAGTCTTCGTTAAGAAGTTTTAGTTTCGAGTTCGTGTTTATTCCTGAAAACACTAAAGAACGAGACCAGGTTATTAGTATAGTACAGTTCTTTAAACGAAATGCGAGTCCGAGTTTACCTGGAAAGTTAGCACCTAATGGAGCTGAGACTAATACGGCCGAAGCAATTCTGTCTAAATTCTCTGAAGCGATGATGTTATCTCCTCACACGTGGGAGATCTTCGTGTGTAATCCTCACATAAACAAACTTATGTCTTTCCACGAGTGCGTGTGTAAGAATGTTTCAGTAACCTACGGAGATTCCGAGAAGGTTGCGATGTTCGAAGACGGAATGCCTAAACAGATATCGTTGAAACTGGACTTTGCGGAAACTTCGTTACAGTTCTCCGATTCTTACGGAGATACTACAATCTACGAAGAAGCAGAAGAAACAGGTAAGACCGCTCCAGAAGTTATCGATAATAAACTAAAAGAAGAGAGCTCAATATATAGGTACGTTAGAAGTGGACAAGACGACGCTTGGCAAGCGTTTAAAGAAGGTCGTGTTGCTGAGGGTCTAGGTCGTTTAATGTCCTTTACGACACCTGTTGGAGTTGTTGGAGATTATATAGGCTCTAAAATACCGGTGAATTAAATGATAGACTTTGATTTCTTCGAAGAACAAGACTTCAAAATAACGAACTATAACAGTATAGACTTAACCGAAGTTAAGGAGTACCTAGCATCGCTAAATCCTGACTGGTTATTCGATTACAAGCTCCAAGAAGGGACTAAAATCGAAACGGTTATAAGAGACTTCTACGGGTCTACGAAGTACACGGATATTATAATGCTTCTAAACAATCGAGAGTATATCTTCGGATTACCGGTTGTCTATGATGTTCTAGAAGATAGCGTTACACAGACCGTAGAGGATTTCTACTACAAAGTCTTCGGAGACCAGTTCTTCTACAAACGAAGAAACGAAGAAAATAAACTTCAAGATAAACTAAACAACGAAGAACTAAAGAAGAACCTTAGAAACTCCGTGATAACGTTAATATATCCTCCGAAGATAAGTATAGTTTCTCAAAAGATCTCGGAGATCCTGAAGACTCAAAAAGAGATGTATAATCTTCTTGATCTGGAGTTAGAAGATGCTTAACGAACTCTTAAACGGAACCTATAAATCTATCTCATTATATATCGCTAACGATAGTCAAGAACTAAAACAAGTAGACTCTAAATTCGTTAAAGATCTCGTTCAGAATATAGAGATGAACTTTACGATGTTTAGAAGATACGTAGATTGTATTGTAACTCTAAATAACGAACTTATTAAGAACACGATAGGTAAAGAAGCGGATCGTTTAACTTCTAAAAATATCTTTAGAATTATTATCGTAGATAAAAGAGATTATAAGATAGACAAAACGTTTGTAGTTAAAGATGTCTTTAAAGACGACGGTGACGACAAATCTGGAGATCTCTACGGTATTATTCTAGGAGATATCTATTATTACTACCTTCAGCAAGTTAACTTCTCTACGCAAGTTGTAAGTTATCAAGGGACTCCGTTTGAAGTCGCTGCTCAGTTAATCAGAGATTCGTTTAAAATCCCTGACGAGATTCTAAGAAGTTATCACATTCCAACTATAGATGTTAAAGTACAACGAGGAAAACTAGATTTCCTCGAAGACTATGAACCTATAACGTACAAATGTACTAAGAGTAAATCTGCTCTAAAAAATATAGAAACTCTTATTACAAAATATAACTTTAGATTCTACCAAGACCTAGAATCGTTTGTTCTTGTTGAGGGATTTGACTTAAGTAAACTTAAACCTAACACAGCGACTGACGGGTCAGCGTTGTTTTCTGAAACAACTCCTGGACATTATGAGTTCAAGATCTGCGATAAACTTAAACGACCTATAACTCCTAAACTCTTAGATAAGTTTAAGATTAGTATCTCTAAGAATTCAGGAGGAAAATCTCAGAAGACAGAAACTGTAGAGTTTAAAGATTTCCTAAAAACAATAGAACTAAACGACAACGCTGACGAACTTTTAGACACTTTTGAAACGAGAGAAATAACGGAATGTTCTGCTGATTCAGGAATTCCGTCTATTCTTGTAGAATATACTAACAAGTTTATTCTTAATAACACGTTAGCGATCTACTGCTCGTGCACTTTAAGAGAGTGTAACACAGGAACAGTAACAACCGTAGAGCTAAGACCTACAACTGGATATACTGAAGAAAAATTTCAAAAAGACGTAAGGTTCGGAGGAAACTGGTTAATATATAGAACTACTGTTAAGTGTTGTAACGGAAGATTCATTGTAAGACTTCTTTTAAGTCGTTTTGATAATCCTAAAGATAATACAGGAAGTTTAACGGAGATTGCTTCTGAAAATCGTTCAGACACGATGTTTAAGTCAAGTAAACCTCCGATTCCGAAGAAACCTAGAGAACTTGTCGAAAACGTTGTTTCAACGATAGATTCGTTTAACAAAGAACTCCAGGATGTGACTGGAGGATTTTTAAAGAAGATTAACTTTGTCAATAATCAGATGCAAGGACTCGTTAATCAGGCGGATCAACGGTTAAATGCTTTAACTGCTCCGATAAAACAGAGTTTTACTAACGCAGTAGAAACATCTGAGATTTTTAATAACGTTAAAAACGTTATAAGTAAAAACCAAAGAACTCTAGGATTAGTTAATAACATAATACAACAACGAACAGGAATAGATATTCAGAGCGCTGTTCAGTTGTCCGGTGAGATAATGAATATAGATGCTATCTTCAAAGAACAAGTCCTGGATCAGATTACCGGTGTTTACACCACGTTAGAGAACAAAGCGACCTCCGTTGTTAATAACGTTACTAACGCTGTTACAGAAACGACATCTGCTGCGGCAGAGGTTATCGCAAACATCGATGAAACGTGTGCTAACGTAGAGAACGTAGAACTTAACTTAGACCAAGCATTAGACACGGTGAAGAGCGTGTTTAAGGCAGTTCAAACAACGCAGCAACAAATATCTAACGTTAAGGCTGGTGTCGAAGACCTGAAGAACACGGTTACGAATATTCCGGATTTCGTGAAGATTGAAAATCCGTTAGAAACGTTAAAGAACAAACGAGATAGACTCCTTAACGCAGTTAGAGTTAAACGTTCTTAAGACTCTCGAAACGATTCGAAGTCGTTTATGTATATAGAAAACGTTATATAACGAAGATTTAAACGATTATCGAAGTTCTTCGTGCCCGGGCACGAACTAATTTTCCTGCGTGGGATAAAATTTTGGAATAACGAAAGATATCGTTTAGAAAACGAAACGAAACCGATTCGAAGTCGTTTATGTATATAAAGAACTATAGTCGTTATCGATTAGAAACGTGTTCGAACACGAAGACTATCGAAGATTCTCACGCAGGTTAAAAAATTTAGAAACGATTCGAAGTCGTTTATGTATATAAGGGACTATAAACGTATCGTTTAGAAACGTGTTCGAAGACCTTCGAAGGTAAAAAAATTTGGGAACGAAAACGTAGGATAAAGAATGCAAGAACTAGAATCATCAGAACAAACACCGAGTTCTCCGAAGTTCTACAGAGGAATTGTCGTAGACAACAACGATCCTGAAAAATACGGACGTGTCCGTGTGAAACTCTTCGGACTAAACGACCAAGAGGCAAACGATAACCTTCCGTGGGCAGAGGTTATGCAACCTACGGGACTAGGGTTAATCTCAGGTGTCGGATTGTCTGCTGTCCTAAAACAAGGAACGTGGGTCTATGTTATTCTCGAAGAGAACAACCCAGAGAAACCTATCGTTATAGGTGTTTCAACGGGTATTAACGAACTTCGTTCAGACGGATTCTCGGACCCGGATAGTACTTATCCACTTCCACTTACGTTAGGGCAATCTGACTTCGGTCAGTGTAACATAAACGATTTCTCGTTAGAGAACAAGGGACTCACGGACACGACAATCACGTCTCACGGAGTTATGTTTAACTACCAAACGGACATCACGGAAGATTCTTATCGTGACTCGTGGATTCTAAGATCTGAGAAAGGACTTGTTCTTGAAATTGACGATCACAACGAACAACTGAAGATTACTCACCCAACGGGAACCTACGTTGTTATAGACAAAGAAGGAACTGTCAAGGTTTCCTCTCAGAAGAACATAGTTCTTAACGCAAAGAAAGATCTAGAGTTCAACGTCCTAGGAGACTTCAAGGTTAACGTTGACGGTTCCGTAAAATGCGATATTATGAAAGACTTTAATCTGTTCTGTAATCAGGGACTGAACTGGAACGTTAACCAAAACGTTAATCTAACAGTTAAACAAAGTATAAACGAAACCGCAGAGGATTCTGTTAACGTTAAAGGTTCTAAGATATCGTTTAAGTCTCAGGACTACGAAGTATCTTCGGTTAACGTTAAGTTCAGTACACAAGAACTCAAGACGAATTCTAACAGACTTTCGGTTAACACGGACAAGGGTCTCGTTAAGGGCACTAACGTTATCACGAAGGAACAACTTAACCTTAGTACACATCGACATCGGAGAAACGGAAAACCAAGGAAATCATCTTAACGTATTTGAGTATTATTAAGACGTTTTAGAGTCCCTTTGTGTTTACACAAAAACGTTTAAATCTCTCAATAAAACTAACGTACGTGAGTTCTAGAGATATTCTGTTAGACAGAACTAGATTTGGAACGGTTCTAAAATCAACGTACGCTAGATATTTTGAGTCGTTTAGACGCTCTAAGGTGTTTATACATCTTTGTAAAAAGAACTCAATAAAACTAACGTACGTTCAATCTAGAGACATTTTAACGATTAAGGAACATTATGACAGCAGTTTACAACGATTTTTTAGAGCACGCAATCGTATCCGAGTACGATGAGTACGGACACGATGTGTATGACTGCAAGTTCGACTTGACAACGAAGTTCTACTATAACTCTAAACAACAAGAGAAAGAATATATTGACGTTGACGAAGAGATCTACGAAGAGGACGTTCCTAACTTTTGCAGGGACCTCCGTGAAGCGGGCATCTCGGAGTTCACGTTCAGTTACGAGTACGGCCCTAACCAAAGTTTATCGAAGGTCTTCGAAGATAACGGGTTTAAACTAACGAAGATTCATTACTACGAAGTAGAAGAACTTTCGTGGAATAAACTTGATGAGTCCGGAAATCCGACAGAAGATACCGTTCAAGCCCCGATAAAACATAACGTTATAATACCAGCGTACTTCTTCGAAGATACTCAGTAGTACTCGTGTTACGCGATAGTTAGATAAACGTGTTACACGAATATAACGATAACTTCGTTTACGTTTAAACGGAGTTGTTTCTTGTACTTCGAAGATCTAGAAGATTCTCCTTCGTGGATTATCGAAACTCTTCGTGTTCGAACACGTTTCTAATCGATAACGATTATAGTTCTCTATATACATAAACGACTTCGAAGTTCCAAAAATTTCGTGTTCGAACACGAACTAGTCTCTCTACGAAGAAGACTTCGTTTTCAAACGATAACGATTATAGTTCTCTATATACATAAACGACCGTGTTCGAACACGAAAAGATTCGTCTATAGTTCTTTATATACATAAACGACTTCGAAACGTTTCCAAAAAATTTGTCCACGTGGGCAATCGAGTTTCGTTTTCGAACACGAAGACGTTTAAATCGTGACGATTATTGAAGCGATATTGAAGTTTGTTTGAAGTCTTTGAAGTGAATGGTACGGGAGAAGGGACTCGAACCCTTACGCAAAAACATCAGAACCTAAATCTGACGTGTCTACCAGTTTCACCACTCCCGCATAGAATGGCGGAGAGTACAGGTTTCGAACCTGTGGAACGTTTCCGTTCACGGTTTAGCAAACCGCTGCATTAACCACTCTGCCAACTCTCCGTAGGTTTTAAAAAGTGCAAGAAACTACTCTAGTTAAAGAGTAGTTTCGAAAAGACGTTTAGTTACTTAAACGTTGTAATCTTTAACAGATCGTTTTTCTCTATTCCACTAAGGAACGCACCTATGGTTTTTGCGTACCCTGTACGAGAATCTCGCCTAAACTCTTGTTTAGTGTACTCGGCATCTTTTTCAGCACTGTACTTAAGATTAAAGAGAGTAAACAACGCGTCTACTATAGGTTCACGACCTTCAAGAGCATATCCAACCCACTTGTAGATGTCTTCTAATGCCTTAGTAGAACCCTCTTGTTCTGCGAAGTTCTGTAACTCGAAATCACGAAGAGGACCATAGGAACTTCTTTCTCTTACGTTCTTCGCAAAACGCTCTGCGTTTACTGCTTCATTTAACTGACTGAATTTCATTAACGCATTCCTACAGTGTAATCGGAAATCTTATAGCCATTCTTTTCCAGAACCTCTGAAACAGCGTCAATCATTTCCTTGTATGTTACGATCATTTTTG
>Ga0326514_10000673_pt1 | contig 22799 bp, 43 predicted proteins | sample 3_2548_0518_D_FD_203653 | JGI IMG/M metagenome (GOLD analysis project Ga0326514, IMG submission 203653) | Bovine rumen microbial communities from UC Davis, California, United States - 3_2548_0518 | ecosystem: Host-associated > Mammals > Digestive system > Stomach > Rumen | place: USA... | reverse complement strand
CCAAACCCTGCCAGCGCGGTGTACTGCCCCAAAATGTGGGGATAATCGAAACATGATTTTTGGTCTATGGGCATGAGGGCAGTGCAAAATGTGCCATTTTAGCCCCCTATAACGCTCTCAAAGCCGTTTTTATTTCAAAGTTAGGTATTTACCCATTTTGGACACAAAATTGCCCACAGAGCCTTTAAAGTGCCTTTTTCGAAGCCTACCCCTATTACGATACTCTGGTAAGATGTAGCGAACCCTTGTATGTTCGTACTTATTCCATATTTCCATGCCGACGATCCTGCCGTCTCGGACAATGTCTTTCCAAACCACATACTCCGATTGGATGTTATATTGGCAAGCTTGGTCGATAGACTCATCCTCAGTAAGTACGACTGCTCGCTCGTGCTCTTTGCCTTTATAGAAGATAGCTTGCTTAATTACCTGCTCACCAAAAATATGGTTCTCTTTGCACCATGCTCGGAAAACTCTTCGACGCTGCGCAGAACCAGCGGCTCCCATACTCTCATTCGCTATCATTGGCTCCATTATACCAAAAAACCACTCCGGGACGAGCTGCGAGTGGTTTCTTAGTCGAAAGGAGCTGCAACGTGGGTACCATGAAAAACCCATTATCAACTAACGGTGTTGCAAGTTCCGAAAGCGGGGAGGTAAGGCGGCTGAAAGAGAGACCGCAACCCGCTTTGACTATGTTCTAGCACAGGGCGGGCAGGTTGTCAGAAATGGGCTTTTGTGCTACCCTAGAGTTAATAGAGCCAGTCAGCTCAACGGAACCTCACTTTTGTGAGGTTTTTCGTTTCTTAAACCCCAGCCAACACTAACTGGAGGTAAAACGTGTCAAGCACGCAACTAGACCCTGATAACCCTAAGAAAGAGTACACAGGGGTATGGATACCCAAATCTGTCATGGAGTGCCGAGAGTTGTCCCCTATCGACAAGATAGTCTATGGTGAGATAGCTTGTTTCACGAAATGCTATGGATCGAACAAATGGTTGGCCGAGAGAATCGGGCGGAGCGAAGTAACAGCTAGTCGCTCGGTCAATAAATTAGTTCGGTTAGGCTTCGTTGAACACATGGGCACTAATGGCAACATTCGTCTCTTAAAGGCTTATCAAAAACGACGAGGGGGGCTTATCAAAAATGATAAGGCAGGGTCATCAAAAATGATAAGCATAGATAAAAGAAAAGATAAAAGTATAGATAAAATGGATACTAAAGTATCCATTGGCGAAGTCTCGCCAGAGTCTTATGGGAAAGTCGAGATAAATCAACTATTCAAGACTTGGGAATCTACCACTGGTCTACCCATTACGAGCAATAAGACCAAGAATCGCTATGCCTGCAACAACCTCATAAACAAGTATGGGGTAGAAGGTGTGGAAAAGCTCATCAGAGTGGTCGAGAAAGCTCAGATGGACAAGTATGCCCCAAGGGTGGCAGACTTCTGTGACCTACAAGCCAAACTGAACCAACTTCTCTTATGGGCTAAGGGTCAAGCCGTTAATCAACAAGTTATATCTGTGGAGGACTTTTAAATGGAAGAACTAGGGCTAATAAAGGCCGGCAATGTACAGATAACACCATCTGGCTCGCTGTATGTCGAGAAACTCAGCGATACCCTACACAGGGTCAAGAAGTACCGCCTATCTCTCATAGACGGCTCAACTAGAGAGCTGACATTCAAAGAATATTCTGTGATCTCGGAAGGAATAACCAAAACCAATGCTAAGTTTACTAAGCTCCACGATGGCGAGCTAATCGCTATCAGCCAGATAAGGTCTATCAAGCCGTATGAGACCATTGTGGACGCTAGGAAGGAGAGTTTATGAAATACACCTATATGGACAAAGGACAAGCCTATCTTGTCTCAGATGAAGATAAGAGGGAAATAGAGAAGGCTCTGATGGGCAGTTCCCCGGTCAATACCCATGGCCGAGTTCTCTATGTTATCCCTGATGATCCTGACGAAGACGATATTAGAAAAGGGAAGACTCGTTGCCCCGCTACCATCATCCGAGACGGCTCTCTCCCCTCTGTTAGATGGTATTGGGGAGTAAAAGAGCATAGGGTAGCCGACAGGGGCTGCAAGCCGTTCGGGGATGGACTTTGTGGCTTCAAGATGATAAGATATTTTGACTGGAACAGCGAATCAAAACAATGGGAGCTACTCCCCATGGTTAATCACGCCACCCCAGAGCAAGAAAAGGTGCTGGACTCAAACAATTAACATCGGAGGTAGAAAGGAGTTAGATGAGGAGCGCCTATTATGAGGTGTTCAGAAACTTAGTCTTTCTACTATTACAAAAAGAGACAAGGCTAAGTGAGCGCCAAATAGCGCAACTTAGATGGAGTCAGATACGAGATGGAGCGATTTACACGCCCTACCGAAAGAAAATAGCTATCAGCAGGGAATTGGAAGAAGCGATTTACCTTCTCCCCCGCACTCACTCTCTAGTTTTCTTTGGCTCTCCCCTATCCCCTCGCCAAGACTCAGAGGCCATGAACGATCTACGCAGGCAGTTCGAGCTTGAGGACAAAATGAAGCAAAAAAGTCGAAAGATTTTTGGCTTTATAGGGGCATAAGCAAATTGACAAAAGGGCGATTATTTGCTAATATAGAGTTATCAAACAAACGTACTTTAAAAGGGTGGAACAATACAATCGCTGGAGGTAGCGAGACGTATTGGCAGTCAACTTTTCTCTATATTTCCAATGTCGGACAATGTATACTTTGTGGTGTCAAGTATAGAGCAATAGTCGCACAATAATGTCAATAACAATCTCTACCTTCCAACGAGGGTAGAGATTTTTTCGTCATTGGGGTTTAGAACTGACTGGCTCTAGGCTCCATAGCGAAAACATCGCGCCGGCGCTCAACGATTAACGAGGCCGGGGATAAGTAGCTATCTAAATATCAACTTTAAGGACATAGAAGGAGGTATCTATGCCGGGGACAGTAGAAGGGGGGAAGAAAGCTGCCGCTACCAACATTCTTAGGCATGGGAAGGACTTTTATCGAGAAATCGGTGCCAAAGGTGGTCGCAACGGACACACTGGAGGCTTTGCGGCCAACCCAGAGCTAGCGAGGATAGCTGGAAGAAAAGGCGGACAAATTAGCAAACGTGGGGCGGGTAAAGCCACACGCTCAGACAAGGGGAAGAAACACATGAAACGAGGCTCTATCTATTGGGAGATTCTCGAAGAACAAGGAAGGAAACAAACATATGAAATCTAAAAAAGATGAAGAGAGACTAATGGAAGAAATCGCCCAAATCGAGATGGATGAGGACGAGATGATGGAACAGAACACTAATGAAATTAGCTGGATCATCGAACGCCTATGCGATATGAGCAACAGCGATTTCAAGAACTTAGTCCGCTCCATTAAATACCAGCGTAAAGCAATCAAATATCGTAGGGAAATGAGAAATGCCTAACAAAGAGCCGACCATAGAGGACATCTTGAATGAGATGCTGACCGAGTACGAGATATTCGTGAATAACTCAGCCCAGCTCATCAAGGAGGCCAAGGCGGTTCTTAAGAAGCAGAAAAGGGGCAAGAAATGAAGTTTAGGAAATTGCGAGCTGACGAGATTGAGATTAGAGCCGCTCAGGTGACCGAGAAAGGCGCTTCGCTATTACTCTACAAGGATGCTCGTGTAGACCAGCGAATCTTGGATGAGAGTGTCGGTTCGTTCAACTGGCGCAACTCGTATAGGAGCATAGAGGGGAATCTATATTGCTTAGTAGAAATCTACGACTCAGAGAAAGAGCAGTGGATAGGCAAGGAAAACGTCGGCACAGAGTCGTATACAGAGGCCGAGAAAGGACAAGCTTCCGATGCCTTCAAGCGCGCTTGCTTTAACTGGGGAATCGGTCGGGAACTCTACTCGGCGCCATTCATCTGGGTATCGGCTGACAAAGTCGAAATCGGCAAGACCCCAAAGGGCAAATACACTCTCAAGAGCTTTGCGCCAAGGGTGTCCAAGATTGAATATGACGCCAATGGGAATATCTCAGACCTAGAGATAGAGAACAAGGGCAAGAACATCTTTAAGAGGTTTATCAAAGCCCCGGCTGTCGAGAAGAAAAATACTAAGTCGGATGACGCTATCTTCGATGAGATTGTAGACACTCTAGCAGCCCTGGACGACCCAAAGAGTATCGACTCATACGCAGTGGAGGTGGCTGAGAAATATGTTCTCAGCGCGGAGTTGAGGAAGAGAATCGGTGGGTGTTTTAAGGCTCGAAGAGAGGAGCTGGCTAAATGAAAACTCTAGATGCCGCCGCCATAGCTCATGCAATCAGTAGCCCAACATCTCCAGAGAGGCAATGGATCGCCGAACATGATGGGGAGTATGACGACCTCGTTTATCTAGAGGAAAAGGGCAAAGCCGAGTCGAAAGCCATTGGATGCATGCTCGGCTCATACAAGGAGAACTTATGACAGATTTCGAGAAACGCTGGGGCAACCTCACGGTCGGCGAAGCACTAGAGCTAAACAAAGCCGCCGAAGACAGCCAAGGCGACCCAACCATCTTTGAATAGGGGAAATGTCTTCTAGACCGACAGACGTTAAAGAGCATCGGTAGCACATCACAATTAACACGCCCGGAGTGAGTCATCAGTTGTTAATGACTCCCATTATCGATTCGTGTATTAAGGAAATCTTCAAAGGACGTTCATGGAAAGCCTCTATGTTAGTTCTTAATAGCTCCGGGCATCAGACAGAGAGAGGCGAAAAAGCGAATAATCAAAGCTCATCTTTTTATAGCCGCCAATCTCTGACTATTCTCGCATGAACTGCTCGGAAAGGTTGAGAGTCCTCTCGGAGCGTTCATGCACCACACATGCCGAAGTAGCTCAATAGTAGAGCGTCCGCACTTAGAGGAAACGATGCAGGTGCAACCCCTGCCTTCGGCCTCCAAACACCCCTCCGAGCCAATCACCCGTTCGGAGGGTCAAGACATGGCCGAGGTAGTGCCCACCCTTACCTCGGCCACCATCAAGAACTTATCAACAATAAACGCGCAGGAGGAAGAATGAAATCACAGAAGAAGCTCGACCGATTCAAGCTGACGGAGGAAGAAAAGAAAGCCATCCGCAAGCAGGAACGCTACGAGAGCACAATCGACAGCATCATCCTCGTCCTCGCCATCATCGCCGGATTCGTTCTGCTATTCGCAATAATGGAAATACTCTAGGAGGAGAGTGGGAATGAAAGGAAATATTATCAAGCGAGACGGGACAGACGAAGCTCAGTTCCACGTTAGGTTCAAAGGCATCGAGAGATACCACGAGTACAACAGCATCGAGGAGTTCGTGAAAGAATGGGAAGACGTCTCCACTTGGATGAATGACGAGGTCAAGATTCACGAAAAGCCCAAGTCTGAGGCTAGGCGCCAGATTGACCTCTTTTTAAAGAGGATAAGACACATTCCAACAGACAAAACAGGGTTCAACGCCTGGAAAGCAAATGACGACATTTATAACAAGGAGAGGAAATGAAGTTAGAAGAATTAAAGACCATGCTCAGAACATGGGAGTGTAGCAGGAGTTTGGTCGTGGCTACCGACATCTGTGACTTTCTAGTAAAAAACTTAAATCTAAAGGAGGAAGAGAATGGACAAGAATAACGCATCCGCAGGTGATGGCTGTGCAATAGGTGGTCTAGCCACTGCGGTACTAGGAATCTTTGTTCTAGCGGTCCCTATGGGCATCGCAACCATCGCACTAGGCATCCTAGCTCTCAAAGGCAACCCATGGGCAAAGGTGCTCGGTATTATCGAAATCATCATTGGGGCAATCTACATCTTTGTCTACATGATCTACTTGGCGAGCTAGGGGGGGTCTATGAAAGTGACGCAGAGAAGGACTATTGAGAAAGCCCTTAACCACTACAAGGCCTATGACATGTCAGTAAAGGATATTGCATCTATGGCTGGAGTAAGTGTGAGGACTGTTCAAAGATGGGCGACAAAAGCCGGTATTGTGCGCGACCTACGCACAGCCCAAGGAATGTCCGCCAAATACCGCGACTACAGAGGGGTCTCCGAGAAACAGAAGCTCCACATACCGAAACGCAAGTCCATCCCACCATCACTACGCTTCGAGATACTAGAGTCGCACCCATACTGCGCCGTTTGTGGGGCTACGGCAGGCCCAGGGGTATATCTAGATATTGACCATATCAACAATGACCCAAGTGACAATGACCCCAAAAATCTGCAGGTGCTATGCCATTCGTGCAACATTGGCAAGTTCCATGTCTACCGCAAGGAATGTCTCTCCAGGAGAGCGGCATGAAGGAATCTACACTCCAATGCCATGTAGCGGACTATCTAAGACTCCAATATCCCAATGTTATCTTTCACTCAGATTATGGGAGCGGCATTAAGCTCACCCCAGGGCAAGCTAGAGTCCAATATCGCCAAAATGGTGGTCGTAGGGCTTGGCCAGATATGTTTATCGCCGAACCTCGTACGGTTTCTCGCATGGGCGATAAATACTTCTACGCTGGGCTATTCTTAGAGCTTAAGAGAGACGGAGTGAAGATTCTCAAAAGAAACGGAGAACTCGTATCAGACAACCACATCAGAGAGCAGCACGAACTCTTAGAAGAACTCGAGAGCAGGGGGTATATGGCTACCTTCGCCGTCGGTTTCGACCAAGCCAAACAGATAATCGACGAGTATCTTGGTGCCCAATCGAGAGAGAGGTGGAGTTCTAAATCTGACACGCCAAAAAAATAATGGTACTTAGACCTTATGACAGGTACAACATTAGTCTTTACTAAAAAAGTGGATAGTGAGACCAAAGATGCCTTTGGGAACCCTATCCCAACTACCGAGTCCATTACGATTGACGATTGTTTGATAGCCCCAATAACTGAGCCGACCAGCGCCAGAGAGGAACAGGCTATGAGCCAAGGAAGGATACAAGTTCGTATCCACTTGCCAAAGGCCTCCGATGCTGATGTCTCAGACTCAGATGTGGAGTGGGGCGGCAAAACATTCCATCTCGACACTGACTCAGTGGTATTTATGAACGAAAACTGCCCAACAAGGTGGAATCGTTACTTTAGAGCGGAGGCAATCTATGAGTAAGCAAGAAAACATCGAAGCTATTGTTATCAGTTGGCTTAACGATCTAGTAGAAGGCTACCCGGCTAGCTCAGACACCCCTAAGAATCTCCCAAAGAGATTCATTCTCGTAGAACGCACTGGCGGTGGTAGAGAACAGCTCGTAGGAGATGCTGCCGAGATTCTCATTGAGGTCTACGACAAAGACTCTCGCGCCGACTGCTCCGAGATAGCCAACTACATTGGCGACCACATTAGACAACTTGTGGAAAACTATGAAGACATCACGAGAGCCGAGATAAACTCTATCCTCTCTCTGGATGACACCACGAAGCAATATCACCGTTATCAGGTATATTGTGATATATTCCATCGTAGATAGTAGTAGTATCAGTACAAAAAAGGGCTTTCTGACAAGCCTTTTTTTGTGTGTTATCTCTTAGGCAACAGAATTAACGCAACTGGAGAAATAGCGGAATGACCCAATATTATAAGAAAAACGAAAACGGCGAGTTCGTAGAAGCGGACTTATCCCAGGAAGACATCAACCAAGCGGTAAAAGAACGCGTGGATCGTGTCAACCGTAAGTACGCAGACTACGACAACCTCAAGAAACAGATTGAGACTTTCTCAGCGAAACAGGCAGAGGACGAAGAGCGTATCAACGGCTTACTCTCAGATAAAGCTAATCTCGAGGACGAGCTAAAGGCTTCCAAGCTAGAAGTCGACAAAGTACGCATCGTAAGTGAGTTCAAACTCAACAAAGATTTAGCCGAGTTCGTAACTGGCAACACTGTAGAAGAAATGCGTGAGCGAGCCGAAAAGCTGGCCCACAATGCAAAAGACAATACAGTGGATGTCGTCAAAGTACAAAAACCTGAACCAAAGCAGACAGCCGACGCTACTGTGGCTGAAAGCCTATTCGGGCCGAAAGAATAATTGGGTCGTATCAACCCTAACAATCTAAGAGGATAATTTACAATGGCAAACCCATTACTAACTTCTGCTCTTAACCTTGCGAACTTTACCGCTGATGGTGTATGGCAGAAAGCTATCAAATCTGGTGCTTTGGCTCGCCTAGCTGGTCAAGACCCAGAGATTCGCGTCGGCTCTACCGACTTCTTCACTTTCACCACGACTCCAAAAGCTGAGCTCGTAGGCGAAGGCGCAAACAAGGCAAGTGCTGATGGCACCCCAACCAAGGTCACGAGCAAGACCTACAAAGTACAGCTCACCTATCGTGTATCTGATGAAATCTTAATCGCTGACCGCGAACATCAGATTCGCTTGATTGAAGCTCTCCGCGGTCGTATCGGTACTGGCATCAGCCGCGCACTCGATTCCATCGCTATCTACGGCATCAACCCAGCTGCTGGCACTGTATCTGCAAACGTCGCCAACTACTTCATGAAGGCTAACAACGGCGTAGATCATCAGGTTCCAGGTACTGGCTCCACTCCAACGACCCTTATCAAGGGTGCTGCTGGTGCTCTCGCTGGTGCTGGCTACAACGCCACTGGCTTGGCTGTCGACCCAGCTTTCGTAAACGCTCTTGCGAACGAAACTGAAGGTTCCACCAACAACCGTCCGCTCTACCCAGAACTTGGCCTTGGCTTCAACATCGAAAGCTTCCAGGGTCTACGTGCTGCTTCTAGCGACACTGTTAGCGGCAAGAACGAATTAGCTGCCTCCTACACTGGCAAGGTCGCAAATGCTATCATGGGCGACTTCAATGCGTTCAAGTGGGCTATTGCTGAGGAAGTTCCTCTCCATCTCATCCAATACGGCGATCCAGATGGTGCTGGTGACTTGCAGCGCACGAACGAAGTTGCTATCCGCGCAGAAGCTTACATTGGCTTCGCAATCATGGATGGTGCTGCGTTCAGCGTCATTGAAAAAGCTTCGGCTTAGTCCGAACCGTTGCGTTCTCAAAAGACCCCTCCGGGGGTCTTTTTGTTTTCTGACATTTTTTGGCCCATATAGTATGTAGAAAATATATGGCAAGCCCTAATCAGAGAAGTTACATCAAAGACCTAGCTGTACTCCGTTTAAAGGAGTTCAAAGAGTTTAAGGAAATGATATATGCCAAAGGCATCGTCTCCGAAGATGCCGAGACTGTCGCTAAGGCTGAGAGCATTGACGCTATTTTAGACGCTACCACCGATGAGCAAGCTTCTCGCATGATTGAGGCTCTACTCGAAAAACAACCCCCAACCCGTTCTCGCACCTACTCAGACAAACGAGCCAAAAAGACCATAGAACTCTTAGACAAGATTAAAAACACCGTAAATGATTGGAGCTACGATGGACTACAGTAGACTCGGCACCACCATCCGCAAAGACCTCCAAGAGGCAGTAGCAAATATCTTGAACCCAGAAGTTGATCCAGAGATTCGTCAGCTCAACCTAGAGATTCTCTTAAGAGAGGTCGGCACGAGTGTCTACGACACCATCTATGCTATGGCGGCTTACGACATGGAAATCGAATATACGACTGGGGCCGGTATGACCAACTTCTATTACGAACTAGCCAAGAAGCTCTCAGATAGTGTCTCGGTTGGTGGTCGTAGCAATGCTATCGCCTGGCTAGATGAATGGCTCGAGAGCCAAATCTTAAAAGGGGAATATGACGCTTTCTGGACAGCCTTCGAGAGTGGCAAACACCCTGTTGCTACCCGCACCGAGCCGAGCGACTGTTGCCCTTGGTGCAGACTCCATGTCGGCACCTTCGTAGAACCCGATTCAGAAGTATTTAGACGCCACGACCGCTGTGGCGGTGTTATCCGAGTAAGTGGCTATCGCTCTCGGAATGGCACTCTCAGTGGGAGAGGTTGGAAAACGGTAAGTTAAAAGAAAGGATAAAAAATGGCCAAAAAAGCTAACAAAGTAGTAGAAACCAAGGTCGAAGATAAAAAGCCCGTAGAAGCGAAATCAGAGCCTCAGAAGAGCGGTTTAATCAGCGTTAAGAGCAAGACCATGTTCTTCGACAAAGAGCTTGGCAGACATCGCAATGCCGGAGACCGATGGGAAGTCACCGATAAGCGTCTTAAAGAGATTCAAGCTGTCGAGAAGGCTCAAAATATCTCTCTAATCGAAGTGTTATAATCAAAATTAAAGATAGTACGCTACAGCGCGGTAAGTCTGGTTAATAAGGAACAAACAAATGCCAGACGAAATTACAACTTATATAGAGAATCTTGCAGGAACTCTATTGAATCAACTCTCGACACTGGCTTTCTCGGCGGGGAACAAATACATCTATTACAACGCCGAAAATACCGTTAAAGACCTCGGTATCTCTACACCTAAGAACTTCCGCAATATGCGCCCTGGTGTGGGATGGGCTAGTCGAGCAGTCAACACTATCAGCGACCGTCTCAATTTTGACGGCTTTTCTAACGATACATTCGGCATTAACGATCTACTTGCCAATACTGGCTCTCTCGCAGTGCTGGGCAAGGCTAAGACCGATGCTCTTATTGCCGGATGTTCTTTTATTGCCACCATCCCAACGGATGACACTATAAGGTTGGTGCCATTTACCGCTACCGAGGCGACGGGCACCATTGACGAGCGCACAGGTCTCCTCGAGACTGGTCTCGCTGTAACCGAGTGGTACCAATACTCCAATAGCTACACAGGGTGGACAAACTGGAACAAGGTCGGTCTTATCCCAAAGAATTACTTTGTATTCACCAAAGACTTTACCGCTCGTTTTGTTAACCAGACACTCGCCGAGATTATCCCTAACCCAACCAAGAGACCTCTGCTCCATGTCTTGACCCATAGGCAAAGCGCAGACCGTCCGTTCGGCAAGAGCCGTATCACGAACACCGTTCGCCGTATCGTAGATGAGGTTGGACGCCTTAAGATTCGTTACGAGATTGCCGCCGAGTTCTACTCAGCCCCACAGCGCTACATCAACGGCATAGCCGAAGGTGCTATGGGCAATGCAGACCTAGAGTCCGCTCTCGGTAAGGTATGGGGAATCACTAAGGACGAAGATGGTGAGAAACCAGAGATTGGTCAGCTCGCCCAAATGTCTATCAACCAGTTCTCTGACCAAAAGAAGGACTTGGCACGAGACTTCTGTGCCGAGACTGCACTCACTCTTCGTAACCTCGGCTACGAGACATCGAACCCAACCAGTGCTGAGAGTCTCTCCGCCATGTCTGATGACCTACTCCTAGAGGCTCAAGAAGCCCAAGCCGAGCTTGGTCGTGAGTTCAAGGAAATCGCTATCTCAATGCGCCTAGCTCTAGACAAGAACGACAATATTCCGTCCACCTTACGCCAAATCAAGCCAGAGTGGAAACCGCTCTTCCAGGTCGATTTTGGTTCAGCAGGCGATGCTGTCTACAAGCTCATCCAAGCCATGCCAGAGCTTGCTGGCACGACCACTCTCTACCGCATGCTCGGTATGGGAGTACAAGAAGCTGAGGCTCTCTCTAACACTAGACGCAATGCTCGACCGACTAACTTTATGGAGGCAGAGCAATGAGCGAGGGTGTGATTATCGCTATCATCTCGGCATTTATCCCAACCATTACGACCGCTATCACCACCGCGATTCAGTACCGTTATGCAACCAGGAACGCCGCAAAATCGGATATTCTCCAAATGATTCTCGAAGACCATCAGGCCGTCCAGGAGGGGCATCTGCCGACCAATTACCAGAACATTCTCAATGCCTACGAACGTTACCACAAGGCTGGTGGCGATGAGTTCATCACAGACAAAAAAGAGGACTACAAGAAGTGGTTTATCTCTGTCGAGAAAAAGAACATAAAGAAAGGAAAGAAATAATGGCCGGTACAGTATACGCAACCACTGACGATCTAGCTGCTTTCTGGAGACCACTATTGAGCACCGAAGAAGATAGGGCTAATAGCCTCCTAGCATACGCCAGTTCAAGACTCCGTATGGAAGCCGCCAAAGCCGACATCGACCTAGACTCTATGGTAGAGGAGGATGAGGACTATGCCGCTCAGGTTAAGCTCACCGTCATGGAGGCTGTTAAGCGTGCTATGCTCACACCAATAGATGTTCCACCCGTGGATAACTATTCTCAGTCAGCTGGCCCATACTCGGAGAACTTCAAGTTTACTAACCCATCTGGTGACTTATGGTTTAAGAAAGCCGAACTTAAGGCTCTCGGCATCATGGGGAATCAGAAGGTTGGTTCTATAACACCTAACACAAGAAAGGATATATATGGCGAATAAAGTATACAACATGGATGGTGGTCTCCATTCTAGCGCTGCTCTTGGTGGCCTAGAGGACGCCATGTATGGCTCTTCGGTCGCAAACTCCGACAGTTTTAAGGTAACTGCCGGCACAGGCATGAACGCCTCAATCGCCACTGGCGATGGTCTTATCTCTACTGGCACAGGGTTCGCTCGTCGTATTGCTACTGATGCCGTAAACACTGTAGCTATCTCAGCGGCATCCACTGCCAACCCCCGTATTGACTCCATTGTCGCCTATATCGACAACGCAATCACCCCGGTGCAGACCGTGCTCAACAACACCAATGGCATCCTTAAGTTCGCTTCCGTAGCAGGTAGTCCAGCTGCAAGCCCTGTCGCGCCAAGCGCAGGTGCAATTCAAACAGCCATTGGTGCGGGTAACCCTTATATGGTGCTCTGTAACATCAGAGTCCCAGCTAATGCTACGAGTCTAAATAATGCTATATTCACCGATATGAGGAATATCGCCAATGAGATTAGCGATGCGGACATCTCTGATGGTGCTATCTCCGCACAGAAAATCAACTGGAGCACGCTAGACGGCTCTGAAACAGGCTGGAAATACCTTGGCCAAGTGAAGTTGACATCGGCGGCAGCGTCTCTTACTTTCAACCTGCCAGCGCAATATAATAACTACAAAATCATCGCAGCAGGAGAAATGGCGACTGGCTCTAATGCGACTTGCCAATTACAACTTCTCAGAAGTGAGGCGGCAATTCCTAGCGCATGGGGCGTGCTAGATATAAATGGCAGCAACATTGTCGCTGGAACTAGAGCTGCGGACGATAACCAATTCTCAATGACAACTTGCAACCAATACGACACCATCAACATGGAAATGACGTCGTTCAAGACTTCGACGAGCCAATGGCGAAAATACCAGGGCTATCAAACGCGCATAGGGTCAGCGTTCGTTATGAGGCAATACAACGGGCGTTTTAATAGTTCCACTGAACCGAACCAAGTTCGTATCTGGACAAGCGCAACGTTTGGCGCAGGCGCAGTCCTCAAAGTCTGGGCAAGCAACAACTAAACGAAGACCCCCGAAAGGGGGCTTTTTGTTGGAGACGCATAGGAATATACTCATCTTTTGAATAAAAACGCCGTACAAGCGTTATCAGAGCCCCACAAAGCCATTCTGACAGCATGGAATAACTCGTATATATTCAAGCCATAACCGAGCTTGGGGAACCTTGTTGGGCTACTACTCCAAACAGGAGACTTATCACATGGATGCATCGAATGTTTCATTCGGCAAACCAAAAGCCATTGGTGGCGTATATATCGCACCAAAAGGCACAACTTTACCAACCGACGGCACGACTGCTCTAGCGTCTGCCTATAAGAATATGGGCTACATCTCAGAAGATGGCTATGTCCAGTCCGTCTCAACCGATACTGAGGAAGTTCAGGCTTGGGGTGGCGATGTCGTATTAACGGCTCAGTCTAGCTACTCTGAGACTCATACGGTCAACTTCATCGAGACCAACGTCAATACTCTTAAGGCTTACTTCGGCGATGCTAACGTCACCGAATCTAACGGTCTTATCACTGTCAACGCTAAGAGCACACCACTCCCAGAGTGTGTCGTAGTCATCGAGATGGTATTAACTGGTGGTCGCATCAAACGCATCGTTATCCCACATGCCAAGATCGCAGACCGCTCTGGTGATATTACCTACTCCGATACGGATGCCATCGCTTACCCAGCAGTCTTCAGCGCAAGCCCAGACACGAATGGCAACTACCACATCGAGTACATCGCTACACTAAGCGCCTAATAAAACAAACACCAATCTCCATTTAGAGCCACCCTCCGGGGTGGCTTTTTCTGACATCTGAGCCTCCCCATGATAGATAGAGAGCATATAAAAATGGAGATTTATATGGCAGAAAAAACACAAGATAAGAAGATTGTCGTTGATGGTATTGAGTACATTTTCAACGAAGATTACGTCGATGATATGGAGTTTCTCGAACTCTCAGACAAGGTACAGAGCGAAGGTGGTATCGTCGTTTATCCAGCACTTCTGCGTAAGCTTATCGGAGAGGAGAAGTACAAAGAGGCCTCCGACCATTACAAAGAGAAGAATGGCCGTTTTAAAGTCACTGACGCTCAGGCCATCTTTGATGCCATCATCAAGGCTGTCGACCCAAAAGACTAGCCCTACTCCAAGTGAGTAGGGACTACCCCGACCAACTAGAGGCGGACTTCCAACAGTTCTATAATCTCGACATCGCAGAAGTCCCAAGAGCTCGTGCCGCTAGGCTTCTAGCCCAACTCCCAAGTGAGAGTAGGGTGTTCCGTACCATGCGCCCAGAACTCAACTGGGGGTGGCAAGAGACTCTCCTCAATAAGATGTGGTACGACCTAGAGCTACTTGTATGGTCTAAGACTGAGGACGCTACTAAGAAGCACCCAAGATACAAGCCGATGCCATACGTTCCAGACTTCTTAAAGCTTAACGCTAAAGAGTCGAGAGAGTACGAGGCGCACGATCTAGACGATATTAAATCTATTCTGACAAAACCGAGAGTTTAGGGCATAGATAAGTTAATGGCACGCAACAAAAATACATTCTGGCTAGAAATTGGAGGAGGTGCCGGCGTTCTACAGGACATGGCACAAGATATGGTGGCTCAGTCCGCCAAGGCTATTACTGACCGCGCCAATGGAATCTATGGAAAGATTACTGGGCATTCGACCAATGCCTTCATGCCGACCCAGGTCATCGTAGGCAAGTCCCCTAATGGTGGAGGTACCCCACGCGCCTGGGTAGCTGTTAGAACCAATGCTCCAGAATGGCGCGCAAACGCCGTAAACGAAGCACTCAGGAAGTCTCTGAGCGCAGGAAAGGTCAGATAGGTGTGTGATATGATTAAGTTAAATAGTACGCAACAGAGCGGTCAATCTGGGGAAATGGAGATTAACCGCAAATGGCATACAATCTAGGTACAGCGTACATCCGTATAGCCCCATCTTTGCAGGGGATACAAAAAAGTGTCACCTCAGAGCTCAACAAAGCGGGCGCAGCGGGTGGCGATTCTTTTAATAAAGGTTTTAGTTCAAAAGCTGTAGCCGTAGGGACATTCCTCGGCAACATGGCGACTAAGGCTTTCTCGGCCGTTGGCAACGCTATCTCGAACTCACTAAGCTCCGCAATCAACCGCTCCGATGAGTTGAGCTACCGCTTCGCCAATGCTATGAAAAACGTTGGCATTGACGGAGAGTCAGCTAAAGGAGCAATCGACCGCGTCTCAGACGCTCTTATTGGCTTGCCGACCACAACCGATGATGCCGCAAGGTCAATTAAGAAGCTTGCCTCCGTTACTGGCGATGTAGACAAAGCATCAGACTACTTCTTAGCGTTCAACAACGCAGTCATAGCAGGTGCCGCCCCAGCCGAACGTCAGTCTGAGGCTATCCTACAGATGGGCGAAGCTTTTGCTCGTGGCAAGCCAGATATGAAGGAGTGGCGCATCTGGATGGAGACCATGCCAGGCCAGCTCAATCAAGTGGCTGAGAGAATGGGCTATGGTGCTAATGGGGCTCAGAAATTAGGCGAAGACCTACGAAGAAGCAACGTCTCCATGGAAGACTTCATGAAGACATTTAACGAAATGAATCTAGAAGCCTCTGACCCAGACAATGGCTTTACCAACCTAGCCGACCAAGCTAAGAACGCTGTTGGCGGTCTTTCCGTCTCTATGACTCGTATGCAGACCGCTGTTACTCGTGGCGTCGCTAGCATGATAGACACCCTTCAGGGTGGCACTAACGACATTGGTGAGGCATTTACTGCTATCGGCTCTCTCGCTGAGGGCTTGCTTAAAGGCGATGCAGATAAGGTTGCCCAGGGCGTAGATGGAATTGTGAAAGCCATTGAAACCATTACCCCAAGGGTCGTGGAGATTATCGAGAAACTTGTTCCGGTATTGACCGACTTTCTCTCTAAAGAAGCCCCACGAATCTTAAACGCTATTATCAAGTCGGCTATCTCTATCGCCAAGGCTTTAGTGGTGGCTCTCCCAAAGATTATTTCTTCGCTCGTGACATCACTGCCTAGCATCATCGATACTCTCGTAAAGGAATTATTCTCAGCCGACACTCTCACTAAACTCATCAATGCCGCCATAGATATTGTCTTTGCTCTCGTAGATGCGCTCCCAGACATCATCGTGGCTCTCGTAGATGCTATCCCATATATCATTGACGCTCTCGTAGATGCCTTCACCAATGTCGAGACAATGACCAAGCTACTAGCTGTAGGCCCGAAGCTCCTGATTGGAGTCACCAAGGGTCTTTTAGGGGCTGTTGGGACACTCCTGGTCGGCGCTGGGCATATCATGGGCAAGCTCCTCTCTAAGTTCGGAGAGATGCCAGGCAAGCTTTGGGAAGCTGGCAAAAACTGGATACAAGGTCTTTGGAACGGCATTAAGGACGCTAAAAACTGGCTCGTCAGCAAGATTCAGAGTGTCTGTAGCGATGCTCTTAACGCAGTTAAAAAGTTCTTCGGCATTCAGTCTCCATCCAAGGTCATGGCGGAGCAGGGTAAGTATATTGCCATGGGTCTCGGCAACGGTATCACCGCCAACGCAGACTATGCCACGAACGCCATGGAGAAGATGGCCGACGATGTTCTAAACGAAACATCACTCTTAGGCTCTCAGTTCACCACCCCGCTCACAGCTAATGTTGGGGGCAGAGGGAACAGCATCGCTCGGAACATCAACCAATACAATACGTTCAACCAAATCTCTAGTGAGATGGATGTAAAGGAAATCTCTCGTAGCCTCGGTTTCGCGGTGGAGACGGCAATTTAGGAGGATAAATGAACAACCACATACAAGTAACACTCAAGAGTTCAACTATCGAAATGAACCTTAACTCCCCAGAAGAGAGTATCTATCTTGTTCCAGAGCTAGAGGGTTTCACGACTCTCCCAGAGATTCGCACCTCTAGTGGCGTCAACGCTGGCGCCGATGGTGGCTGGACTTCAGCTCAACTTTTCGATGCCCGTCTTATCTCCATGAGATTAGTTATCGCCAACGAAGATATTGCCGTCGTAGAATCTAAGCGCAGACTCTTAAACACTCTCCTAGCCCAAGGCAGGAATGAGGAACTAACATTAAGCCTCACGACCGAGGCTGGCAATGCCTATACAGTCAGTGTGAGGGTTACGAGCGTCTCTGCAAGCCTAGACAGAGTCCTCAGCAAACAAGACTTTCTCATTCAATTTAGGGCTGACGATCCACTCATCTATGGCTCAACCGAAGGTGGTGGCGTAGAAGCCATCCTAAACGTCCAAAGGGCTCTCGGTGGCTTTGCTATTCCGTTTACCTTCCCACTCGCTATTGGTGGTGGCGCGGATGGCACAGTCGTGCAGAATGTTGGCACCGAGACTGTTTACCCGGTCATCACTCTCTATGGCAATCTCCACTCCCCAACAATCATTGACCGCACCACCAACCAACAGTTCCAACTTATCGTTGACTTAACCCCAGATAATGTTGTGGTTATCGACTCCCAGCAAAGAACTGTCACCTTGGATGGTCTAGACATCTATAACCTTATGGCCGAAGGCTCAGAGTTTATCGAGATAGCTCCTGGGGATAACATTATGCTGCTCACATCTACACAAGCATCAGATGATGGCTACGCAGAAGTCAAATATAAACAAGGGTATCTAAGTATCTAATGGCAAAGTATACTATTGAAATCTGGAACAAGGATGGAGAGCCAACAGCGGACATCCGCCAATACTGCTCGAATCTTAGGTGGTCAAAAGTTCTCAACGGCTCCGAGCAGGTCAGCTTTCAGATTGACTTGCTCCGCTTCGAGAAGCTCCTAAAGAATCTCGGGCTTGAAAACGATCCATTCTCTTTCTTTGAGGTAGGTCGTAACGACATCCGTATTAAAAGGAATGGCCAATATATTATTGGGTGCAATGTCTATTCTTTCGACTACTCAACCTCAGACCCAACCATCACCTTTACTGTCAACTGTGTCGGCTATCTCAACTTCTATAAGACTCAGTATGTAACCGCAGACTACAATCAGTGGTACCAAGAGGACATCTTGAATGACGTCATCATCAAATGTAACGCCAAAAGAGGTGGCGACTATGGTGTCACCAGAGGTGTCAGCATCGGTGGAGGGGTCGTAAAGAGAGATAGACACTATTCTCGCAAAGAGGTCGCATCGCTCATCCAACAGATGTCTGAGGTTATCAATGGTTGCGACTTCGACTTCTCCCCAGACAAAAAGTTCAACACTTACGACACAAAGGGCACATATCGCCCAAGTGTTCGCCTAACTTACCCTGGCAATATCCAGACATTCTCGGTCTCTCGCTCCATCGAAAAAGTCTCTAACTTTGTCTATGGTCTCGGCTCTGGCAACGGCTCTGATGCCGTTCAGAGCACCGCTGAGGACACCGCTAGCGAGGACTATCTCTATCGCCGAGAAAAGATTGCCACTTGGAACTCCGTCACTCGCCAGGACACTCTAGATGAGCACACCGACGCAGTCCTCCACTACACTAAGGATATTATCGAGCTACCATCGGTCACCCTAAGACCAGAAACCCTCGACCTTTCTGTTGTAGATGTTGGCGACACCGTCAGCCTAGACATTAGTGGCTCGGCAGTTCTAGACCATATCGAGGGGAACTACCGTATCGAGCAAATCGAGTGTGCTGTCGATGATAACGACTCTGAGACCGTACAACTTACCTTCGACAACCTAGACATTGACGAGATTATCGCCCAACAAGAGCCAGAGGAAGAGTCATGAGACGGATGGCAGACGAGAGCTTAGATGAGCAAATTGCTGCCATTATCCGCGCCCTAGATGAACGCAAGACTCGCCAGTTCACGAGCCAAAACTCTGGTATGAAGTTCAAACAGATAGCGAGCGTAAGTGGCAACATCGACTTTGTTCAGAGCACCACCTATGCAGGGGAAGTCCACCTTATCACGAACTATTACACCCCTGAGCATGGGCGCCCGGCTCTCACCATGCCACACATCGAGTTTCTCCCGAGTGGCTATCGGTTCGACATTATCCACGATTACGAGCGAGACTATATGAACATCACCATCTATGACGCAAGTGACAACTATTGTGGCTACATGGACGTCTGGAGTTTCTACCATCGTCGTGGCACCACTGATGGCACCTATGGTTGGCAGACAGTGGTCTATACCTGGGCCAACTCATATTTTTGGATACCATTCACTATCACCCTAAGAGCTACGGACAGTGGCGCTCACACCGTCCGAGTAGAAAGCTCGGTACTATGAGCCTAAGAAAATCAGAGACAGTCGCTAAACAGCTCCGAGACATTCTTTTGGAGCTTAAAGAGTCCAAGAGCGCCCAGTTCGTGGGCAACTCTCAGATTATCGTCAAAGAGTACGTCTCGAACCAAATCAGCGTCACATCAGAGTCTACTGGCTACATTGCCGAGGCTTTCGCCTCATGTACGGTCTCCGCTCCAACTATCGAGAGGGGAAATGTACTTATCACTTATTGTGTTCCAGAGGTTCGTATAAACGGCACCCTCATAGACAACAAGAGCGCCGATGCCTACACATGCCATATCACTATCGTAGAGACAGATAGCGACACCACGAATGGTTACCAAGTCTCGATATACCATTCTTCTATCGGCGGGGAAGAGATACCATCGGAGACCTTTACCGTTAAGTTCCACATCTATTCCGCCGCTGAGGTCACCGTAAGCGCTAGAGGAGGAGTCTATGGATAGAGAACCAACCAATATTGCCGAGCTTGTCGCTCAGATTAACGAAGAGCTTAACGATTCCAAGACCGACCAAATCTTTGGTGGGGATGCTCTTATTGTGAACGAATATGACGCACAACTCTCCAATGACGCCTCAGCCACTTACTCGCTCACCCTCACTCCAAGCGACCCGGGCCTAGGTATTCTCCCAAGCCGTCTCGACCTTAGATGGACGAACACCAATATGAACAGCCAAGCCACCAACAACTACTTCGCCTACCAAGTCTACCGAAACGATGGTGTCTTCGAGTGGCGCATCACTGGCGGTCATGTCAACGACTACGACACTTATCTCACTCTCCAATATCTCGGAGAGGGCACAGTAAACCTAACGAGGGTAGCTTAATGGGAAACAGAGTTCTTCCAGATGGTTCAGTGATGGACGATAAGGTCTGGCAACAGGTAAGAAAGAGGGCTATTGCCTCAAAAGACCCTATCTGCGCTCTTTGTGGCAACCCTATCGACTTTTCTCTCCCATCCACCAACCCTATGAGTCTCCAAGTGGATCATATTCTCCCAGTCAGTCGTGGGGGTGCTCCATACGATATAGATAATCTCCAGCTCACCCACGCTCGGTGCAACCACCAAAAGTCTAACCGTCTCCGCTCCGACTATGAGGAGCTAGAGGCCGACAATATCTGCCCAATATCTAATAATTGGTAAAAAAGAAAACTGCGGTTATTTTTCAAACCGCAGGCTTCCAATCAACGCTGGCTTAATTATAGCACAGCAAAGCATAAAGTCCAAGCTCCCCCCCACCGATTCTGACAAACTCCCCCTCCTTGGTTATGTTGAAACCAAATAAGGAGGTCATAATGGCAAGTTATGAACAAGTATTAGCTTTCTATCCTAAAGAGATGGGCACAGCTAAGGGATGGTGCCTCAAGAACTGTCGTGTAGGGTACAGAATCTATACCGGCAAGTACGCATCAGCCAAAGCTGCGATGGAGGCTGGCAAGAAGAACGGTACGGTACATCCCCTAAGTGAGTTACCAACTAACTGTTCAGTGCCAGTCTATTTTGACACCACATCCAAGTATGAGCATGTCGTAGTCTACGACCATGGTACTTGGTACTCAGATGGCAAGAAAGTTGCTAAACCAACCTGGGCTTGCTTCGGTTGGGATGAAATGATGGACGGAGTGAGAGTAGTCAAAAAGACCGCTGGTAGATCATTCCTACCATCCAAAGGATATTGGTGCTTTGGTGATGTAGATAGTCGTGTGGGGCAACTCGCTAGCTTCATGAGAGCAGTGTTCCCTAAGTACACATCTAAAAAAGCACTAGGCAACGTCTACGGTAAATATCTGCGGGCTTCGATAATCGGCTTCCAGAAGGCTGTAGGTCTTTACCCAGACGGTTGCTGTGGCCCGAAGACTTACGCCAAGCTCAAAGAGTACGGCTTTAAGGGCTAACTTTATAAGCAAGAAAACTTTAAATCAACTTTAACAAACAAAACGAGCAATCAACCATCTTCGCCCCAAAAGTCGCTCAGAAAGCGATTTAGGGGGCTTAGATGGCGAAATAATTAAGGAGGTGTATGGAAATATTTAATCTCGAACCTGTTGTTGCAGTCGTTATGCTCGGCATGGTGGCAGGTGTCGTAGAACTCATTAAACGTCTTTTCGATAGAGATTGGCGCTCCGTAGCGATTATTGTCGGAGCAGGAGTAGCAGGAGCACTCACCGCTTTACCACTCGGAGTTAACCCTCTGATTGGCGCAGTAGTCGGTCTAGCATCTAGTGGCTACATCACTATCGTTCAGAACTTCGGAAAGGATGTTTAAGATGGGCTCACAGTTAAAACAAACAAGGGGAGACACCGTCGGCTACAACTTCCAACGCAAAGACTCGGAAGGAACAGCCATCACAACCGAACCGCAGGCTCTCTATTTTACGGTCAAGGCAAGATGGACGGATAGACGCCCACTTATCCAAAAGACCAAAAGTGACATGACGATGGATGAAGATGGCTATTGGCACTTCACTATCCAATCATTCGAGACGGACAACTTGCCATACGGAGAGTATGTCTACGATATAGAAGTTATTGATAATGATGCCGTTCAAACCATCGTAAAGGGCAAGTTCACCCTAACAGAAGAATCAACTTGGCATATCAACGAGGTCTAAGATGCGTGAGCGAAGAATAGACATCAATCAAGAATCACGCGAGCAACACATTGAAATCTCCCAGAGTGGAATAGAGCAACAAGTAGATGCTCGCCCTGAACTCTCAGTTCTTCATGGCATCGACGGCGTAAGCCCTATCGCAACCGTGACCCAGACCGAAACAGGCGCAACTATCAGCATCACTGATCGCGACGGAACCACGACGGCAGACATCCTCAACGGCGAACAAGGCCCTAAAGGGGAGAAAGGCGACAAAGGCGAAAAAGGAGAGCGCGGCGAGCAGGGCATCCAGGGCGAAAAAGGCGACAGAGGCGACAGAGGCCCACAAGGAGAGCAAGGCGAACAAGGCCCTCGTGGCGAACGCGGCCTACAAGGCATCAAAGGCGACAAAGGGGACAAGGGCGACAAAGGAGATAAAGGCGAAAAAGGCGACACTGGTGCGCAGGGCGAAACAGGCCCACAAGGCCCTCAAGGATTACAAGGCCCACAGGGCGAAACTGGCGCAACTGGCCCTCAAGGCGAGC
>Ga0326514_10000671_pt1 | contig 22959 bp, 25 predicted proteins | sample 3_2548_0518_D_FD_203653 | JGI IMG/M metagenome (GOLD analysis project Ga0326514, IMG submission 203653) | Bovine rumen microbial communities from UC Davis, California, United States - 3_2548_0518 | ecosystem: Host-associated > Mammals > Digestive system > Stomach > Rumen | place: USA... | reverse complement strand
AAGCCTGTATATAAACCCTGATAAGGGGTTTAAGCTAATTTTTTTGAAAACTTTAAGTGACCGCTGAGATTAGCATTAGAATTCGAGGTGGAATAATTCACATTAAGATAGAAAGTACCTGCATTAAGATCATTATTCCAATTACCACTGAAATTAGGTAAGTGATCTGCATTCAGATTACTATAATCCTTTTTTTTCATGTAAAATCAGCGTTGCCTTTGCCGAAAGTGCTTAATTTATGTTAATTTAATTAACATATCAATAATACATCAAGCGACCGCCGAGATAAGCACCAGAACTCGAGGCGGAATAATTCACATAAAGACAGAAAGCACCCGCATCAAGATCCTTAGCCCAATCACCACCGAAATAAGGTAAGCGATCCGCATACAGACTACTATAATCACAATAGTGCGTAGTGGTTGAACCGCTTGACTCTTTGATGATAAAGCCTGTTTTTGTACCACCTTGTACTTTATTCATATATCCGCTTACATTCGAGCTTGCACCCTGTCCGTTATTGGTGTAGCCGCTTCCCGTGTCATTGAAGCCTGAATTTGCTGTAAGGATATTTCTTGATGAGTCACTGTAAAGACCGTCTATCCACCAACGCATATTTCCCCAGAAGTCCTCAATTCCAAGACACTTGCTCTGATGTTCCTTGTCAGCTTTCTGAGCTGAAGTGAGGTTTCCGCAGTCCATACCGTAAGTATTAGCACCGCCTGTAGCTGTTGCCGTTGAATGTGAGCTGTTGACATAACCCATGCAGACCGCAGTCTGACTGTCTGTTGACTTGTATTTCAAGAGGTATGCACACTGCATGAATAATAGCTGATAGAACGCCGCCTGTTGATATCCTGTTCCTCTTGCCTGAGCCTGAGTTCTGAACGTTCCTATCGTCTGACTTCCTGTTGGTGTCTTACCTGATAACGAATACAGTTTACTGTTTGAAACATAACCAAGATAAGCACCCATGTAAAACTTATCAAGTGCTGTACTGCCCTTAGTGTGTGCATTGTACTCAAAATTCGGGTCATTCGGATGATTTGTCATTGATACAGTTACTTTACTTCCCGATGTGCTGATTTTAAGTCCCATTCTGGGGAAGCAAACCATAACATCTGAGTTGCTGGCTGTGAAAATGTCAACAGTGTTGCCGGTTATATCCTTACTGTAATCATTTCTGTTGAGCTTCACACCCTCTGTGCCGTTCGTAAGTATACATGGATAATGCCCGAAAAAGCTGTCCCACGCAGATGAGCCGGCAGTCATTCCTACAGCATCATCCTTGTATGTACATCTTGCACTGGGGTCATCATTCGACTGATCTATCTCCACGGTCATGATTTTTATCGCTGTATTTGTGACGGTTATTGATTTTGAAACTGCTGTATAGTTGTTCGCTTCCGCAACTGTAACGGTAACTGTTGCGGAACCGTCCGATCTACCGCCTGTAAGTGTTATTGTCGTATCCGAAACGGATGCTGTAACTCTGCTTGTATTGCTGCTTGATACTGATTTGTCGCCGTTGCTGTTCGTGGTGAGCGTGATAGTCGTGTTTTCTCCCTGAAATGTTTCTGCCGAATATGCCGAAAGTGTCAGCGTTCCCGCTGCCTTGCCTATCGTCCACGGTACATTTACAGCAGTTCTTGTGCCGTCAGACCACATATAAGGGGGTATCGGTGTAAATGTTGCAGTGTATGTTCCTGCGTTTGTAGCAGATGTAACACCGCCCATCAGCAATTTTTCACTGTTATATCCTACCCATGTAGGGGATTGGCTGTTTCCGTTGTAGGTAAGCGTACCGTTTTGTGTGGGAGGTGTACAGTATAACGTTACAGACCTCAGCTCATTTATCGCTTTTGCGACCGGAGCGTTCTGAATGGGATTTGTACTATTTTCATTAAGTGTACTATCGGATATTTGAGAAGGTATAGCCGCTATTTTCTCATCGGTGTAAGCTTCTGCTTCCGACTTTTTCTGATCTGCATAGTCCTTTGCGGTAATAAGATTGTCCGCTGCTGCCGCTTCCGCTCTGTCTGCCGTGTCTTGTGCATCATATATGCCCTGCTCCATGTGGTTCAGGTTTTCTGCATTCATGGGTGTACCCTGCCGGGTTATTTCCCCTGCGTATTCAATAGTCTTTGTGTTGTCGGGATTATCAGTTATGGTGTACTTGTTTCCCGTGTCAAGCTGATCCACCCATGTGTTTTTTGTATAAGGCATTTAATCTTCCTCACTTTCTTTTATCTGGAATGTAATCTTGAATGAAAAACCTCTGCTTGCACTTTTGGTAACGTTTATCGGCATTTCCGCAAGTGCATTTGAAGAACTGTCGATAAGTCTGATACCTGTGATAGTACCGTTTACCGATGACGGGACTTCAAATATAAAATATTTCCCGTCCCCTGCTGCACCGCTTGAAACAGTAATGCAGTCATACCAAGTGTTTGATAGTTTGTACTGAGCTTTGTTCACTGAGCTGAAAACGCTGTTCGTAAGCCCGGTGATAACACTGCTATCCCAGAAATTCATGTTTCTTCACCTTCCTTTAAAAATGCGATCTGTTCACGGGAACCGTTCTTGTACCGCATATGGGTATGTTGGAGCTGTAAAGTTCTATGTCTGTTTCTATCTCAATATCATATTCCCCGTCATATCTGTTATCGAACGTCATATTCATGGGAACGATATTTTCAAGCAGCTCATTCACAGCTCCGTATCTGTCCGCAACGTCAATATCTATCTGTACGAAAATGTTGTAATTTCCGTAATCAACTGTTTCCGTGTGCGTACCCTCACCAAGAAGAACGTCAAGCTTGTTTTTAAGTGCCCTTATGGTATAGGGTATAGTGTCTATCCACCTTGCCCAGACCCTGCCTATGCGGGTCTGTAGCGTGTCTGAAGGAAGGGGGGTTATATTCAGCATTTTTTCAAATCTGCTGACACCTCTTTCATTACAGGTCATAATGAACTGATTGTTCATGAGCGTTTCCGAATTGTCATTGAGTAGCTGTAATTCGGGATTTTCCGCAGACATTATATACTTCATTTCCCTGTACTCCCTCATAAACGTGGGAAGGTACGAAAGTAAATCTATGGTTCTTATCATTAGCTGTTCACCACCGTTCCCAGTACGGGTATCTGATACATTGTCAGCTCAGCGTTGGAAGCTTCTTCGTTTATCTCCGTTCCCGTAATGTCAATAACACCTTCAACTCCCAGTATCTTGTTGTCGATTTTGGAAATTCTCACTATCAGAGTGTCGCTGTCTGCCCATTCCTTTCTCAGTTCAAGCAGATATTCATTGATAGCGTTCTTGATAAGCTGTTTTTGGCTATCAAAAGTATATCCGTCCTGAAATGTTATCGTTGCGCTGATGTTTATGGTAACTTCTTCCGCTGTGTCAACTGTGACCTGATGGTCTATCGGTGCAACACCCAGTCCTTCACCTTCGCCGTCAGGGTCCATTATTTCCTGTACTCTCGAAATGAGTGCATCTGATGCTTTGGAATACTGTGAGTCAAGAATAGTAAGTAACACTGTACCGCCCCCGTTCCACGCTCTTGTCACCTTTGTCGAGCCTACGCCCGAAATGCTGTTGGTCTTTTCAATGTAATCTGTTCTGTTTCCGCCGTATGATTTTGTTTCGGTAGATCGGAAATACCTTCCACGGAATACTTCCGTATCTTCTTCATCCTCACCGGGGATAAGAAGTGCTGTTGCTGTGATGCTTTCAAGCCCTTCCACATAATCAATGGGAATGAGATTTCCCGAAATGTCGTTTCCGTCCGTTCCGCCTGTTTCACAGGTCAGCTTATAGACTCCTGCGGAAACCTTTTCCGATACAAAATAATTGTTATCTCCCAGTGAAAATCTTGTCCCCATTGGCATTTCCAACGCTGACGGTACTGACACCGCCTGTATCACCGCCTGACTTGCGGGGTATGGTGCTATACCCCTTTCCGCTGCACGGCGTATAAGGTACGCTCTGCTTGCTGTATCGGCAAACGTTTCGTGAAGGATACTGTCAAGCTCTATGTACATCATTTCCAGTTCCGCCGCAGCGGGAGCCAGAGCATCATAGATCACTGACCCCTCACGCTTATCCATCGTATTGGGTATACGGTCAAGCATACGCTGAAGTATCACTTCATAGGTTATATCTTCGTACATCAGTAACTTACCTCTCTTTCTGTATCTATATCACCGTATATCGTGTGGACAGTGAAGGTGAAATTCACACTGTTCTTCCCGCTCACGGTATAGCTGAAATTATCAACACTTTCTATTCGGACATCTTGCAGAAGTGCTTCCTTTATCCGTCTTTCCGCTTCGGGAATAATATACATCCTGTCCTGACCTATAAGGGAACTAAGCTCTATGCCGTAATCCCACGAATAGATGACGTTTTCATACCTCTCTGTACAAAGTATCTTGTAAACTACCTGTTCCATAGCGGAAAGCTCGTCCACAAATCCGTTTACCGTCTGTTCATCAAGGTTCATACGGTAATTTTTTGAAGGTTCTTCCTCTACCTCAAGACTTTCAGGTAAATTCAAATCCGCCTGTGGTAACATATTCACACCGCCTTACTGATTATCAGATATTTCTGACCGCCCCTTTTCTTTAAAAGAACGACCCTGTCATTTACTTCAAGCGTTCCCGCCGACATTGCCACATCGAGCTGATTTCTCCCCAGTGTCAGCTTTTGTTCAAGGGATATTTTCAAAGGATTTGAACTTATCACCTTCCCGAAACAATAATCCATCGGATTTGCAGCGTTTACTGCTTCGATTGCCGCTTTCTTGATTATCTCCGTAAGTGTTTTGCTGTTAAGCACTGAATCCACCCCCTGAAAGCTCCAAATTCATAAAATGCTGTTCATGCTTGTATTCATGCTTGCATTTTTCCACCGTCATCAGATGACCTGTAACGCTGGTATTCCCAAGCTTTAAGTTTACAAGCACCAAAGATCCCGCCCTTACACTGTTTATACCGAATGCATTCTTTACCGAAAGCGTCTTGTTTTCGGTATTGTAAAGGGAAAGAAGGGACTCAGCCTTTGTTTTTCCGTTTTCGTCCTTGTTCAATGTGCCGAAATACTGTAAAACACCCCATTTTTTGATGTTGGAGTTGCTTTGCGCTGTATATACTTCACGTTTTCCCGTGTCTTTGTTGTCATAGGTGAGCTTTACCCTGTTGTACGTATCATCGTCAATAGATGATTTATACTCATAATTCTCAGCAGCTTCATTGTCAATAAATACATCGGTTTTCATGGAGCTGATATTTTTAAGGGTAATTTTACCGAAATCATCATACAGTACATACATTTTCTTGCTGTTCTGAAGTGTCAGATCAAGAGCGTTCTGACTTATTTCAAAAAGACTTTTGTTTTCCTCTATCCGGGAAGGGATCCTGTATCCCGTTCCTTCGATAGCACCTGTTTTCAGCCCGAAATCACGGCAAAGCATTTTTATTACTTCATCTGCGGTCTTTCCTTCGTAAACATAGGTATCTTTGTTTTTGAAGTATCTGAGTTGGTCAAAACAGGTAACCGTTACAACTCCGTCCTTGCCATTCGACAGCTTGAAGATATATCCGTAAAAAATATTATCGTTATTCTGTGTAAATCTTACAATGTCACCTTCACAAAACTTGTATTCTTCCCATAATACCTTGAATTCAAGCTTTCCGGGACTTCCTTTTCTTTCCGTCTGCCATGTTACCCCTTCCACGATGGAAGGGGAATATACTGTGTTTCCATGCTGTATTATAAGCTGTATATTATTTATCATGTTCATTCTATCACCGCCTTACAGAGCCGGAATAACAAGCTTATCACCTGCTGCTATTGTCTGATTGCTCCCGCCGTGTTTCGCTATGACACGCTTGTTATACACATTGTCCCTCAGCACGGTATACTTTGAACCGTCACCATAAAACCTTTTGGCGATAAGCCATAATGTATCACCCGACTGCACGATGTATGTCTTGTTGTTCTTTTTGGGAGCGGGAGAATTTGCTGTATTTCTCCTGCTTCCGTTTAGCCGTAGTACCCCGTTTACCACCTTATAGGTCTTGACACCATAGTCCTTATGCTCCTTGAACCGCATTGTAACTATCGTGTCCGTTCCTTCTCTCACATCGTCCCTCACCGTATATTCTTCCAGTGTCACCCACACATCATCATTGTATATGGGATTTCCGTTAGCATTTATGCGGACGATAAGCAGAACGCACGGTGCGCTGCTTTTCTTGATGCTTTCAAACTTTTCAAGGAAGTATTCCGCATCCTGAAAACCGTTTCGGTAGTAAGCAAAGGGATAAGGATTGTTAGGAATAAGAAGGTCAAAAGTGAACTCCCGCAGTGCGGGAGTTTTAATGAGATTTATTTCCCCTTCGTTGATAAGGGTCATTGTCTTGTTAAGTGTTCCCGTCTTGATGGTTATACTTTCGGGAAATATGGGCATAGGCGTTAAGCCTATATACATATGATACATCAGATATGCACCCCTTCCGCTGTTACCGCCATTGCATCAATAAGCTTTTCGGAAAGCTCATGTATGATAACATCAATGTCAGCTTCACTTGATATGCTGTTGCTCATTTCTATCTTGTTGGTTATCTGTGGCTGATAGATCTTGTTAAGGACTTCACGCTCAGTCATTTCCCTCAGATATTTCATATCATCATCGGAAATGTGGGGAGTATCCTTTTCGTCCTCATCGGGAAGCGTTTCCGTGTAATATCCCGTAGGAAGGAAGTTCTGAGGTCTGTCCCCAAGAATACGCCTTGTCTGATCTGCTGTGTAGACTACCTCACCGCCGCCGAAATTGATAAGTTCGGGACCGTTCTCACCTACAAGCGCAAGACCCGGAGCCGCATTCAGAGTACCTGTCGCATATTCGTTATCAGCTCCTGTGACTTTACCCTTTTTATCAACATTTACGCTGACATTAAAGGTTGAAAGTCTTGACATAAGGCTTTCGATGGCAGATACCTGTGTTGCCAAATATCCATAGCTTGAATTAACACCCTCTGCAAGAGAATCAACAACGGATTTTGCCTTCTGATAAGCAGTACCTGCCTGTTGTCCGATATTTTGAAGTGATCTTGCAACTGCCTGTTCACCCTTTTGCATAGCCTGTTCAATGTCAGAAACTTCAAGAGCAATACTTTTACTTGTATCTGACATAGCCTTATCGTTATCCTGCCATGCTCTGACTGCTTCTTTTACCGTTGCATAATCACCGTTACTGAGTGCCTCCGCAAAAGCGTTTACAACAGCTGCACCCTTTTCACCTGCCGTTTGCGGCAGCTGTGATGCATATTCAAGGAATTCATTCCATTCCTGACGTGATACACCTATATCGGCAGAAGATGTTGCAGACAATGTTGCTATACTTTCATTAATACGGTTGAAATAATCAGCCTGAGCATTAGCACCGTCAATGTAGTTCTGGATTATACTGTCACCGTCAGCAATTATCTCATCAGTGGTTTTCTTATAGCTTGCACCGGCATCTTCAAACAGATCATATTGTTTGGAAAAACTTTCATATGCTGCCTGATACACCTCATCATATTTTTCCGCAGCTTTTCCCAGTTCCTGTGAAACGCTTTGCAGTCCCTGTGTTATAGCCTCATCTATACCCTGATCTTTCAGCTCACTGACTATATCAGCCATTGATTTGGTGCTGTCCGCTACATCGTCCGCAAAGGTCCTTACATTCGTTCTTGCATTTGCAGTACCGTCCGCAACCGCATTAAGGTAGTCAATGTATTCATCGAACGACTCACCCACGCCGCCTGCAACAGCCATACCCTGCATTTCGGAGAATAAGCTTTCGTAAGAAGATTTCAGATCTTCAAAATTCTCTTTCTTTTCAGCAAGCTCTTGATATGTATTTTTCCAAGCGACATGATCTGCACCGCCTTCATACATTTGCCATGGGTTTTCACCGTAATAGTCATCATAATAGCTTTGCAGTTCCTCATACATCTTCTTAGCCTGAGTATAGTTTTTGTAATATTCAATATACTTGTTCTGTGTATCGGAAGATGTATAATTCTGTACCGCAACATTTTTCCTGTTTTCCTCAGCCTGAGCTATTACAAGACTTGCAGCATCATTCGGATTAAATCCTGTAAGCTTGCCTGTACTGTAATCAACTTCAATATTGCAGCGGAAAGTATTATTGAGATAATCGGCATACTTGCCCATCATATCAAGATCTGAATTGGTTATCACTGCTTTTTCGGATATAGCCTGTAACTGTGCAACAGCGATCTGTCCAGAAATTGCTGAATTTTCAGCCGCTCTGAGCTGTTCGTTATAAGTATCCTTGAACTGTTTTAGCTTGGTTTTTGCATCCTCTGCCCTCTGAGCATAATCCGCAATAGCACTGCCGCCCTTTTCATACTGCTTGTTGAGCGTATCGAGCTGTCCCGAAAGCTGTTTAGCAGCATCCGAGTTTTCACCGTACATTCTGACAACAGCATCATACTGTTCCGATACACCCGACATTTCCCTTTTGCATTCTTCAAGGGTACCGTTGTAATCTTCCACTGCATCTTCCGCATTTGAAAACGCTGTGACAAGTGCAGCGGTAAGACCCACCGCTAAGCTTATACCGCCTGCAACCAGTCCGAATTTGCCCGCAAGACCTGCAAGCTTAGACCCTGCCTGACTTGCAGCATCCGCAACACTTATACCCTGCTGAGCGGCTATTTTCATTGCCATCGAGTTTTTAAGGGACATAAACGCCTGTGTTGCCTGTGATGCTATGGGAACAACAGTCGTCAGACCGCCGACCAGAGCACCGATACTTCCCGCAAAGCCTGTCACACCTGCTGTAACTGCTTTGTTTTCCTTAGCAAAGTCTGTGAGCCAGTCAAGCGCACCCTTTCCCATATCATTGAGTTTGGAAAGAGCGGGAGTGAGTGCATCACCAACAGCGATCTTCAGATTGTTCGCTGAGTTTTTCGTCATCTGTATCTTGCTTTCAAGCGTAGCATAACGCTTGTTCGCTTCGTTTGCAAGTGCATTGTTTTCTTCCCACGCCTGACTTGCAGTTGATACCGCTGATGACATAAGTCCGTTACTGGAAGCCAATGCTCTGATAGTATTTGAAAGACGAATGTCATCAAGATTCATTTGCTGTAAGATAACAGATGCTGACGCTCCGTTTCTCTCCACATCATTAAGACCTGTGATAAACGCCTGTAATGCTCCCACCGCATTATTTTCAAAGGTATCTGCGAACTGCTGAGCCGTCATCCCTGCGGTGCTTGCAAAATCTATAAGTCCGTCCCCTGTTTCAACTGCCACCTGCATTTGGGTGATAAGCTTCGACATAGCAGAACCGCCCGCTTCCGCTTCGATTCCCACCGAGGACATAGCAGCAGAAAGACCCAGTATGTCAGTCTGAGTAAATCCCGCAAGCGTACCCGCTGAAGCCAGGTAGCTTGACATATTTACAATGTCCGCTTCCGTGGTTGCAAAATTATTTCCCAGGTCAACGATTACAGAACCCAGGTTTTCATAATATGAAGGATCCATTTGAGTAACATTTGCAAATTTAGCAAGCATTGACGCTGCCGCATCTGATGTCAGATTAGTACTCTCACCGAGGTCTATCATCGTTTTTGCAAAGGAAGCAACGTTGTTCGTTGCAATACCGAGCTGACCTGCTGCTTCCATTACTCCCGCAATTTCCGTTGACGTTGCGGGCATCTGTGAAGCCAGTGTCATTGCCGCATCGGATAAGCCCTGAAGCTGTTCTTTGGTACCGTCTACCGTTTTGTAAATGCCTGTTACCGCACTTTCAAATTCGATGGCAGCACTTGCAGCGGAAACAAGACCGTCCTTCACAAATCCCAGTATCTTATATCCACCTGCTGCAATAAGCATCTGGGATATGCTGTCCGCCGTGGACATAAAGCCCTGTGAAGCATTCTGACCTTCTTCCCCCGCTTTTCCTATACCTTCACCCAACTGTTTTGAAGCTGTTTCTGTTGCCTTAGCAGCTGTTTCGGTACGTTCCACCGCTTCAGTGAATGCATCCGTTCCGCTGTTTGCACCGTTCATGGTCACTTCCATTTCACGGATAGAGTCATTCATGTGATCTACCGCAGCTCTTGCACTCTTGAAAGCTTCATCGTTTATGGGACTTTCCATGTTCTCACGCATCTGTTCCATAGCCGATACGGTATGATTTACTGCATTGACTATCTTTTCTATGGTGTTTGAAAAGCTGTCACGCAGTTCAAGTGTACTACTTACCGTCATTTATCTCACTTCCTTTTACTTGACAGATCATCTTGCATATGGTATAATAATTACATACTTTGCTATTTTTTAATTATTAACAAGTTTAAGCGCCAAGTCAAAGTAAAACAAAAAAGGTGCCGTCCCTGAAAAAATGGGACGGCACCTTTTTCTATTTCTTTGGTTTTTTTCTTGCTTCTTCCTCTGCTTTCGCCTGCTCCATAATGGAAGCTATCAGAAATACCTTTTCTTTATGGGGCATTTCCGCAAAGGTTGACGGCAAGATGTGAAGCCGTTGCAAAGCTAAATGAGCGAATAACGCATCGTTATCGCTCTTTATCAGTTTTTTGCTTCTTCTATATCATCATCTATCGACTTGTTAAAGCCGTTGAATTCTGCAATAAATGCTCCGAGCTTGTCATATTCACCCGGATTGTCGAGCATAGCGACTATAAGTTCTTCCGCTCCCATAACACCATAGCTGTCCTGAAGCTCCGAGCTGTTAAGATTGGGTTCTACTACGGAAGCGACTATGAGCTTCAGCGTGTAAGCTCTTGTATCCAGCTCCGACCTTGTAATACCTTTTTTATCCTTGACTTTCTTTATACAAGCGTCCCTGAAACGCTCATTTTCTGCTGTAGTAATGGGTCTTATCTCCCATTCAAGGGGATTTCCCTTTTCGTCCGTGAATGCCGTTGATGCGGCATACTTTGCATTGGGTCTTTCCTTTTTGTTTTCTTTTAAAAATCTTGTAAATGCTGACATAATTTTTTCCTTTCACAATGTATCAAGGGGAACGCAAAGTTCCCCTTGTACTTTGGTTCTTACTGCATACCTGAAAGAAGGTTGAACTTCTTCTTTATTGTGAAGTCATCGAATGTGAATGTTGCATCCTCATCCAGTACCTCACTGTCTGCATCGAGCTTAGCGATCACACCGCCGTCAAGATTGCACTGCTTGAGTATGGTAATCTGCTTGCCCGCTTCTGAAGCATCATCGTTGTTGTAGACTTCCATATCGAAATAGATGTCCTTGCCTGTTTTCTTGTATTCTTCCAAGAGTTCACGGAAAATGGAAGTGTTGTAACGGATTGTCATAGAGCCTGTACCCTTCCAACCTGTTGCCTTGTTTCCTTTACCGGTCTTACCCATGATAGCAACTTCTGTTTTGGTCTTGTCTATCTTAGCTTCGACCTTGACTACCTGCATCAGAAGGTAACGTTCATCGCCGCTCTCTTTATGCAGTGTAGTGTAGCACTTACCAAGCGCACCCGAAATGGTGTCTTTAGCGTTCATAAGTGTATCAGCCATTTATAATCACTCCTTTCTTATGCTACTGTAACAGTCATATACAGCTTTTCCATTGCGCCAATAAGCGTGATGGCATCGGTAACAACAACGGACTTGTTGTCGTTTCCTCTTTCAACAGTTATATCTGTATCGCTGAAGGGTTCGATCGCTCTCACTCTTACAAGTTCAGTGTGGTGAGATACTATCTGCATCCAAAGAGCTGTTCTGCCCTCATCATCATTGGGAACGGTGCCGAGGAACTGTGTATTGAATACAAGTGCAATATCGTTTGCAATGCAGTCACACACTCTGATAGTCTGATTGCTCTTGAAGATGCTACCCTTTGTATCGGAAACAGTTGTGAGAGAGTTGATGTCAACAAGCACACGAACATCCTGTCCAACCTTGTGGAAGGTAAATTCGCCCGCATTGATAGCGTTTTCAAGCTGTGTCTGAGTGTATGTAACGTCAATGTCGTATTCACCGTCATACTTCTTGTTTGTCAGTGATGCGTTTACTGCTGCCGCAGCGTTTACGCCTGTCACCCAGTATACAAGCTCATAGCCTGTCTTAGTAGCATCGGTGATAGTGTTCTTGACATTGATGACACCTTCGTAATCAGCAGCAACATTGTGTGCAACAAGCTGAAACTTCTTGCCCACTTCGTCACGGAGCCTTTTTGTGTATGCAACGTAAAGACCCTTGATAGTTGTATCGTCTGAAGCGCAGCCCAGAGCATTGAAGCTGTAAGCTTCCAGCTTATCAAGGAAGTCCTGATGTGTTTCACCTGTGGGAGTACCGTTTGTACCGCCCGCAAGAGCTGTACCCGCAGTTGCGGTAAGTGTAGCATCTGTCTTGAAGTCTACCCAGTCATTGGAAATAAGCCCAGCAGCAGTTGCGACTGTCTGAACGTCCATCACCTTTGTTCCTAAAAGTGTTGTAACGTCCCACTTTGTGTCATCATCAACGTTTGCTGCTATCTTGATAGTCAGACTGTTACCCTTTGTACCTGCGTACTTAGCTGTAGCGTATGTATTTGTTGCCTTATTGCCGCCGCCGTCAAGACGATAGCAGTAAGCAGTTTTCACATAGGCAAAGAATTCACGGAGTCCTTTAAGACCCGCATCATCATAAGCCATGCCGAAAATATCAAGGCTGTTTTTCTGGAAATCAGCATTTGAAACTTCGATGATCTCACCTGTCTTGCCCCAACCTGTGTATACGCCGATAGCTGCTATACCTCTGTCAGAGAGTGAAGCGTTTGCCTGAGCTGCAGACACAAAGTTGATGTAAGCACCGGGAATGACCTTGTTCATAGCTGTAAAAGTACCGCCGCCTAAAGCCATTTTAGTTCACCTTACCTTTCATGAAGTCGTTTAATATCTTATCCGTTTCGGATAAAGTATACATCTTATCATCGGAAAGAAGCACTGTCAGAGCATCACGCCTTCCCGCATATCTCTTAGCGGATATAAGCTGTTCCTTGCCGAACGCTGTTTCCTTTGATACGGGACCCGATGTTGCTTCTCTCTTATCTGTTGCAGTTGTCTTATCTGACATTGTTTACTCCCCCTTTACGGTTTGAGTTATTGTAATATCCTTCATCTTTTCAGCGGGAACACGTTCACGCTTGACATTCAGATCGTAATTCACAAAGAAATTCAATACCTCATCGGTATTTTCATTGTGAATATCCGTTCCGTGTACCGTTATTCCATCAACCGTTATATCATCAACTGTCGTCATCAGCCGTTCTATAACGTTTCTGAATTCCGTTTTGGGATCTACCTTGTCGGAAGGAAGATACTGGATGCATATCTGATTTGACATACGATAAATATTATCCATTATCCGTCTGAAAGTTGAATTCAGCAGTAAAACAAAAAAGCACGGTTCATCCGTGCCCTGAGCTGTGGGGTCCGAGTATATTTTATACTCATTCCCGAATTCAGCATAAAGGGCATCAGCGACCGCTTCAAATATATTTTCAATCATAGACCAACGCCCCCTAAGAATTTATCATACACACCCTTGATTATCTGTGGTGCTATCTGCTGTAGTTCCTGCTCCGATATAGTCAGCATGAACTTTCCGGGAACCCAGCTTTTTACAAGCCGTTTCCCAAGAGCGGGAACATATCTTCCGGGAGTCTGTCTGTGACCGTATTCAACATATATCGCATAAGGTACGGCATTGGAAATGACGGCAATGTAATTACTGCCGCTTTTTCGGATGTCAGCTCTCCAACCACGGCGTAAAGTACCACCGTTTTTTCCGTCTGCCGCACCTTTACGAACGTAATAAACATCACCTTTTTTATGGTGCTTGCTGTCTTTTCGGGCTATTCTCTGCTGTGTGATACCGTAGTATCCGATAGGTGTTCGCTTGATAACACGTCTCAAAAGGTTCTGAGCCAAAGCCTTTATGCATTCCTGACACACCTTTTCCTTGTTCTTCTGCAAAAGCTGAAGCTTTGCCTGAAGCTCCTTGAATTCGGATATATCAAATTTGCCAAAACCCATTATCAACACCACCCATCAAATAACTGAAGCGGTATCTCCTGATGTGAAACATATACGGAAGGTGCTCCGCTTGACTTGTAAGTGGTAGTAACGCCGTTTTGTGTAACGACTATTTTTGAACCGCTTTTTATATTCGTTTCGGGAGCCAGAAACAGCTTGACCAATTGTGACACCGCCGATGCGGTATCGGAAGGGACAGAAGGGTATATGTTGTTGTGCTTGTTGAATGAAAGTCTGCACGGCAAAGCCGTATAGACCGTCACTTCACTTTTTTTCGTGAAATGACTCTGACCACTGACTGCATCTGTGTATTCGATAACATCACATACCCCGATATAGGTGCTTTCGATCGCTGCCCTTGCCTTGTTCTGAGCATTTGCAGTATTCACGTCTGTCACCACCTCAGCTTTCGGAAAAAGCAAAACTGCTTTCTGCCGTTTGTAAGGAAGTAATTGATGATACTGTCAAGGGAAGCAGCTTCGTTCACACCTGTATCAAACTGTACTGTTGTGTCGCCTGTCTGTATCGACTTTACGATCTCTGTGAGGTCAAGCCCTTCCAGATCTCCCGGTGCGAATGTTTTCTTAGCTAACAGAAACTCGCCTACGCTCATATCAATTGAGATATGACAAAGACCATCGGGAATGTCCATAAGATTACAGTCATTCTTGATGGTGTTCTTCACCTTTCCGCAGCAGTATTCCACTGCGGGCACATCGGTTTCAGTTACGGTATAGCCGAGCATTGCAAGTCGTTCAGTTGTTTTGGTTATAAACTCTGCATCAGTCATTTAAGAACACCATCCTTCGTTTCACTTCGTTTTCAGCTTAGCCCAGTGAGATAATTCTTGCAAGAGGAACTGCCTTGTGGTTGATAGCACCGTTGCTGTTGCATACCAGTGACCAGTTAAGACCGTTCTTCAGCTCCGTGTTTGTGGGGCTGTTTGTGCTCTGTACCGCTTTGGTGTAGGATACACCTGCAACGGATATAGCATTTCTCTGACGGGAAACAAGGGAAGTCTGACCGCCGTTTGTGAGAGCATCACGAACCATCTCGTAAGGCACCATTGCACCGACCTGTTCAAAGCCGATAGCACCTTCACCGAGAACGTATGTTGTGTACTGTGTTCTTTCAACACTCTCAGTTGCGTTTGCTGTGATAGTTGCAGCGAATGTGGATGCTGTTGCAGATACGGATGCTGAGAATGTAGCACCGGGAGCTGTAAGCTTCTGTGTACCTGTTACCGTGTCACCGTCAACAGTCCATATGAAGTTTGCGATCTCGCCTGTTGTTATGCCCGACAGGAAAGTCTGAATAGCAGTTGCTTCCTTCGCTGCCGTATCGGAAGTGGGGAGCTTTATCTGATTGCCTGTTGCAGTACCGGATACCCACTCGATCTCTGTACCGCAAACGGTGAACTTATCGGCTGCTGTAGCAGTTGTGCCCACCTTGATAGTGGAAACGGAAGGTGTTACAACAACTGTTGTTGTAGGCATGGAGTCATCAACAACTACTGTTCTGCCGTTCCATGTACCCATTGTGAGGTCACGCTGCACACCGTTTTCGTCTGTGTACTTCAGATACTGAAGAAGGTTGAGGTTTTCGAGGTTTGTTGCAACCGCACTGTGACAGAACAGCATGGAGAACTTCTGCTTATGGTCACCGCAAGCCTTCTGGATAGCAGTGTTGAGTGTTGTTGCTGTCATTTCCTTGTCAGTGTTGCCTGTGATGTCGTAAGTGTGCTTCTGCACGAACTCAGCATTAGCTGCAAGAACAGCACCGGAGCCTGTATTATCCATCTGGAATACACCTTCGAGGATAGCAAGCAGAACATCCTGTGTAACATCGTTCCAGTATCTTGTCACCTGTGAACGAACGTTCGCCATGAAGTCGGTACCTGCTGTAACATCGTAGGTGAAGTCAGCTTCTGTCCAAGCCTTAGCTCTACCGTAGGTGAAAACACCCTGCTTGTAAGTGTCTGTTGAACTGGGGACGATATTTGTTGAACCGTCATAGTTCTCAGGTGTGCCGCCGATAAGTCCGTAGTAAGGAAGTGTCGCATACACGGAACCTGTCTGTGTCTTGTTTACAAACGCATCAGCAATACGCTTGTCGGATGTAATAGCTCTGCTTTCACGGAGCTTGTTAAGCTTTACATTCGGAACTACCGACATATACTTCCCGAATACTTCTTCGTTGAAATACTTGCTGTTGAATAATTCAGCCATTTTTCATTCACTCCTTTTTAGTTGTTCGTTGAAAAAAGTTTTATTTCACATTGGGGTTTGCTTCCATGAACGCTGTAAGCTCATCAAAAGTCATTTTCGACATATCCACCGCTGCATTTGGTTTAACATTGCCCGAATTGCCCGGCTGAAAACCTGAAAATTTGTTTTCCTGTTCACAGAACATATAGGGGTCTGACTTTCTTACTGCTTCAATTGCATCCGAAAGACCTTCCACCGTACCGTTTTCCAATAGCTTGAATTTGGAAACATCCGCAGTAGCGGCTATCATAGCACGGACAGCGACCGTGTTCTTAGCTCCCGCTCCCGAAAGAGCATTGTTTACAGCATTATCAAGCTGTATCTGAGCGATCTTTGCTTCATAAGCTTTCTGCTGATCTGCATTTGCTTTCTGAAGCTCCTTGATGTCGTTCTGAAGCTTTTCATTGTCACCGTTATCCTTTTTGAGCTTGTCAAGCTGTTTGTCCCGCTCCTTGACAGTTTCTTCAAGGGTCTTTTTGGTTTCGTTCACTTCGTCAAAGCGTTTTTTCGGGATATAGTTTCCGTCCAGTTCACTTTTATGAAGTGTTACCACCTTTTCAGCCTGTTCGTCCGAAAGTCCCATTGCGATAAGATCTTCTTTTTTCATGATTTCTTAAACCTCCGTTTTTTACATGGTTCGTACCATGATTGGTTTTTTGCGATTATTGCAAAGCTTTTTACGACTTCATGCTTTGGTCGATAAAAGCTTAAAATATTCCTTCTATCTCGGCACGTTCATCAAGCACTTGTGCATAGTCTTCCATAGCTTTCAACTGCCTGTCGTATATTTCTCTCGGACAAGTAGGTGTGAACTCCAACGTACCATTGTCCCATTTTTCAAGCATTGTTTTTAGCCCATTACACCTGTTTTCAAGCTGATAATACTCAGCCTTGAAACGTTCTTTGTAATCTTTACTGTTCATCATTTCCACTGTTTTACTAAGTTTCATAAAAAACCTTCTTTCTGTAAATTTTGATATATCAAAAGCGACCACATAAGTGACCGCTTTATCATTCACTAAAAAATATCATAGTCATTATTACAATAAAATCCAAAAGAAATATGGATATATTAGCAATGACGATATTTCTGTATTTTCGTTGGCTGACTTTTCTTTTTATTATTCTTGTAAGCCCAAACATTATCATAGCTATAAAATAAAGAATAATTCCGAGATCATGAAAGGCACTAAAAATTGTTTTCATCATTTTTGTCCCTGCTTTATCATGCTATAATCAACTGCGGGTTGTACGTTCCAGTTGTAGTAAAAGGAAAAGTAAAGATTGCCGTAAAAGCACTTGATATAGACCTTGTTCCTGTCCTCTATCTTCTGCAAGGGAGCCAAAAACTGTATCTTGTCACCTGCGTAAAATTCAATAGGATTGAAGTCAAGGGGTTTCTTGCCATGGTTCCACTTCAGACCTTCTGCTTCACATTCGGTCAGAAACATGGGCATATCCTCAGCCTTGACAAGGTAACTGTATTTGCTTTCCAGAAACTCATTACTCAGCATATCTTCACCTTCCCATGAAAAAAGCACCTTGTTTCCAAGATGCTTTAACCTTTTTCGTAAAACTCACAATCTTCAGTCCCACGGTATATTTCATCGGGCTTGCCGTTGCTGTCTTTGGGACCGTAGATCTTGCAGTATGACCTGCAACCGTCCTTTATCCATTCGCCCTGTATCTCCATTCCCCTGAAAGCACAATCCCTGCACTGCGGGAATTTGATGATTTTGGTGTTATCGGTAAGAACATCATTTTCAAGACGTTCCGACAATGTCTTTTTTTCGCTCATATCACTTCATCCTATCTCTGAGGTTCACCCTGATTTACGACTTCAATGTCAACATAAAGCTTACCATAACTTCTTTCGACTTTGGTTATGCGGAAGGAAGTTCCCTGCTGCAAGATTATTTCCGCTTCATCTCCATAATCAGACTGCTGTGAAATACCGTCCCAGTTTCTGCCCGCTCCCAGTCCGTATTCTGAAAAGGGTTCGGCATACATCATTTTGGTTCCGCCGGGGCAGTACACATTCATGATTATCGGTTTATCCGAAAAGCCCTTGCCTTTGGCAACACCGCAAGAGAAAAAGCCGTAATCGGTAACTTCTGTTCCCAACAGCTTCTTTTCAAGCTCAGCGGTATTCAGACTTTGTAGATCATTCTGCGATATACCAAAGAACTTATCCATTCCCTGATAACGGCAGCCACGCTGAAACCAGAAATCCTCATCATAAGACGATCTGTCAATAATGTCGGTCATCTTATTTATCTGCTCTCTGACTTCTCCTGTCTTGTATCCGCTGTAGCTTTTACCGATGTCGTCAAAGTCAACGTTTCCGACACCAACATACTTGCTTGTACCATAATCAATTCCCCTGAGCGGTTCATTGAATTTATTATAGCTTTTGGTATATTCGTAAATAGCGTCCTTTTCGGATTTTAAAGCATTGCGCCATACTTCACCCGAAACAGAACGCAGTTTCTTGTCTGCTTCCGCAACGGACTTAGCCCACAGCGCATTGTCTTTTCTCGCCTGAGAAAATCTGTCATCCTCTTTGATTATACCACCGTTTTCAATTTTTTGCAAATCGGAAACGGCTTTTTTCAGTTCAAGCGATGTCTTTTTCAGCTTGTCTGCCTTTTCAGCATATGCAGCACCTTCTTTTTCCAGTTCTTCAAGCTGTTTAAGATAGCCTTCAAATTCAGCTTTCTTTTCCGCTGTCAGAGAGCCGGAAGCAAGCTGCTGCTGATAATAAGCCTTTTTACCTGCTATGTTAAGGGAAGAATAATCCGCAGTTGTAACATCATTCTTCCAGATACCCGAATAGGTCTTAACTTCCAGTTTATCAAGCTCAGCCTGAGCGTCAACGAGTTCCTTTTCAAGCTCCGTCAACTGCTTTGAAAGCAGCTTCTTTTGCTCTTTTTTCAGCTTATCACTGAGTTTCTTTTCCCACTCGGCTTTTTGCTGTTTAAGAGCCTTTTGTTTTGATGAAAGTTTGGATATCTCGGAAACATTTGTTTTGATAATATTATAATCAGCTCCGTTTATTCCCTCGATACCGCCCTTATTATTAAATTTATAACCGCCCTTTTTGATAAGCTGCACCGCCGATTTATAGCTTTCACTGTTGAGTTTTATGTATTCATCATGATCCTTCTGGGACAGCTTTTTCAGCTTGTCATTTTCCCACATGAACTCATTGTTTCCATGCTCTTTATTGAAAGCCATTACAGCATCATATTTTTCACAGTAATCATTTACCATTTCGGCTTTTTCAACTGTTGTAATATCATGTTCCGTATTCGTAACAAGGTCAAACAGCTTATCATCTATTTCATCTATCTGAGCATCTGCATCAGCAATATTTGCTATCAGCTTCTTCTTAGTCAGATACGTCTTTTTAGGTTTGCTTTGCGGTACAAGATGAACAGGTGTTGAAGGAACTGAACTGTTCTTGTAGGAATAATGCTTCGTTCCTTCAATTACTTTCAGGTCAAAAGCTGATTTATCCCCGTCAACGAAAGCTTTTTTCCATTCGGGATAGGTAAAATCTTCGGGAATGTAATAGGTCTTACCGTCCCCGTCCCTTGCCGTTCTTTCACCAAGCATACCGAAATCAGTATCAAACCATGGTGCTGTGGTAGATCTGCAATAGGGATGAAAGGGGGGAGCTGTTGCCCCTGCCTGATAGTCCTTCAGATCATAGACCTTGCCGTCCAAGTTCTGACAGATCTCAGACGTTCGGTCATCGAGCGTTGCGACTATTTCATATTTCTCCACACCAAGCTTTTCAAAACAGTCCCTCTGTGAAAGGGAAGAAAAATAAGCTTCCTCAGTCATTACAAGACGACCTGCATTCTTCTTGCTGTTTTTCATAGCGACCGCTATCCGGTCAATAGCCTTCTGCGGGTCACTCCCAAGCTTTATATTTTCGGTAAGGATACTGTGAACTGTGGATATAAGCTGATTTTTATATCCCCAGATCCTTTGTGAAAAGTTGTATTTATCATTTGCCCACGGTTTTGAGATCACTTTTTCAACCTGCGACTGATCCACACTTGAAATATCAAATCCCACGTCAAAACCTTTCTGAAGCTCAAAAGCCGTGTGATAATACCCTGTTGTGTAACTTTTGCCCGCTCCCTGCTTGACAGTACTGTTCACTTTGGAGAATAATTCTTCCAAGCTCTGCTGAGTCTGTATCTTCAGAGCTTCCAGTTTGGTAATGTGGAACTTAGCGGAAGCGTTTTCAAGCTCCTTTTTCCAGTTGCCCGAAACGTCCTTGCCGTGCTCTATGTATTCATGCACGTTCCACTTCAGCTCATCGAGCATATTCCCTTGAACATACTGTTTCGCTTCTGCAAGCGTTATCTTGTTATTGTCCGCAAACCGCTGATACCATAAGGCTATTTGTCCGTCAAGTACCTGCTGCGTTTGTTCATACTGTTTTTCGATCTCAGCTTTGTCAAGCTGTGCTATACTGTGCTGTGCCTGTTCAAGCTGTTCAAATCGGTTTTCCCAGTACTGAGCGTTATTCATTCATCATCACCCTTATCGCTGTCAAAGGGGTCATAAGCAGTAGCTTCAAACTGCTTTTTCTGTTCTTCAAGCTGTTTCTGCTTCTGCTTTTCAAGTCGTTTCATTTCTTCCTGCGGGTCATCTATCCACGGATGCTGAGCGACAATAGTTTCATCGGATATAATTCCCACCGACTTAGCGCAATTGTCTATAGCTTCCGACTCGTTTATCAGAATGTCACGGTTGAAAATAACGGTAATGTCTTCATTTTCATAGCTTCCCTGTCCGGTGTTGGCAAGGTAAGTATTGACAAACCAAAGAATATCTTTGAAGGCTGCCTGAAGCTCCGTTTCCATGTCGTTCGCATCAAGGTCAATGTCAGAATACATGGACTGGATATTCATTTCGTTCGGATTACCCGAAAGCCTGTCGTCTTTGGCATCATATCCCATGCCGTTTTCGATAAGGGCTTTCTTGAATATATCAACGATAGTCTTGTAATTTTCGCTATTGACAGTAACCTCAAGGGTATCAACGCCGCCCGAAACGCCTTCACGGCTGCTAACCTTCACAGCTCTGAAAACTGAAAGATTACGCCTGAATTGTCCAAGATCTTCACCGTCATAGTTTTTCAGTACCAGTATCGTGTTTCCGGTGTTTTCTTCCATATTGTTCTGGAAGTCAGAAAGCATGATGTTGATACCGTCCTGAAGATTTTTCACTTTCTTCAGCAGCGGACTTTCCTGTTTGTTGTATTTGAGCGGGATGAGCGGGATCCTTGTCCAGTTCAGACGTTCCGTTACTCCGTCCCTCTGATTGACTACATAGCTTTCGGTCATTTCGTCCTGATTGACCACATCGGGAATAAGCTTTTCACCATCCAGTATGTAACGGTGAACGCCCGCCAAGTCGAATATTTCAACCTTCTGGATAACTGTCGGTTCATTGCCGTCATATCCCATGACCAGATAGAGCCTTACAGCCATTTCAAGCTGCGTGTGCTGACTGTCCTTCCAGAAGGGCAGTATCTCATAGGCGGGGAAGCTGCGGAAAGCAAAAGAACCATCTTCCTTGAAGTAAGGATAAAGCCAAGCCACACCACCGTTCATCATATCTTTTCCCGCTTCTTTGAGCATAGCCATGAAATCATCATTCAGCACGTCCTTGACAAGCTCTGTGTACTTGTCGTTCTCGCCGCTAAAAGTGATAGGCTGACCAAGCAGATAGTTTGCTTTCTGATTTACCAACTTACCGTATTGATTGTCGATAATGTGATTATTCGGAAGGTTAGTGACAGTTTCGAGCTTGCCGTCCGCACCGATAACCTGTCGTTTCCTCATCAGGATGTCATGTTCGTTGTCATAATACAGATGTCCTTTTATCTGCATTATTCTTTTCGGACTGTTCTTCCATCTGGCGATCTCTTTTTCGATAAATTCTTTGTCGGTCATCTTACCTTTTCCCTGCAATGCCCAGTTGGACACCTTCAGGGTCAGATTGTCGATAAAATCAAACAAGCATTTTCACCACCTTTTTGTTGTTCAATAAAGTTCAAAACCAATAAACACGGACTTGAACTGTGATTTTGTTACTAATTTGCTATTAATCAAAGCTGAAAAGCGAACCCTGACTGTATTCTTCCAATGCATAACGCATTGCATCCATCAGATGATTGTAGTCGTCAATAGGTTTATTCAGCGTTTTACCTGTTTTCGGATCCACCATCCATGTGTACGTCCCGATCTCCGTAATGAAGTTCACGCATTTGGGATGAATGATTATGTGATAATCCTGAATGTAGTCAATGCCGTTGTTAATGCTGTCCTTACCTTTTCTCGCACGTCTGATACGGGATATTCCCAACGTGTACAGCCTGTCAATAGACTTTGGTTCCGCAGCATCGGCAACGATACGCTCTTTCATGTACCCTGCTTTGATTATCCTATCAGCGACCCTCTCATTGCTCATACCCTTTTCGTATATTTCATCGAACACCCAGAGCGTTTTGTTCACGGTGTCTATAAGACCGCAAAACAAAGCTGTGGGGTCATTTGTATAACCAAAGTCAAGCCCGAATG
>Ga0326514_10000669_pt1 | contig 23010 bp, 15 predicted proteins | sample 3_2548_0518_D_FD_203653 | JGI IMG/M metagenome (GOLD analysis project Ga0326514, IMG submission 203653) | Bovine rumen microbial communities from UC Davis, California, United States - 3_2548_0518 | ecosystem: Host-associated > Mammals > Digestive system > Stomach > Rumen | place: USA... | reverse complement strand
CTATGATTATATCGAGACAGGATCGCTCATCTCCATTAGGAAGAAAACGGAGAACATTATCATTCCGAGCGAGGAAACCAGCATTGAGATGTATCCGATGGATTACGAGGAGTTTCGCTGGGCATTGGACGATGTGGCCTCGGTTCCACTCCTGAATCAGTTCTATGAGAAACGGAAGCCACTGGAGCAGGCTCTTCGTAAGTCGATGCGCGACTTCCGATTGTATATGTTGGTTGGCGGTATGCCTCAAGCCGTGAACGAATATCTCAATACGAAAAACATGAGTCGTGTGGACAAGGAGAAGCGTAAAATAATCAACCTGTATTTGGATGATTTCTTGAAGATTGACCCATCGGGCCGTGCCTCACGCCTGTTCCGCGCCATTCCGTCGGAGTTGAGCAAGAATGCCTCTCGCTATCAGGTTGGGAGCGTGCTGAACGACAGCGAGCGCAAAAATCTGGATGAAGTGTTGGAGAAGATGCGAGGCAGCATGACGGTGAATTTTGCCTATCATTCAAACGACCCCAATGTGGGATTGTCGCTGAATTGCGACATGGACCAGTACAAGATGTTTGTTGGCGACACGGGTCTGTTCGTGACTTTGGCATTCTGGGACAAGGATATTACAGAGAATGTGATTTACGAGAAACTGTTGAGCGACAAGCTGTCGGCCAATTTGGGTTATGTGTACGAGAATATCGTTGCGCAGGTGCTGACGGCCAAAGGCAACAACCTGTTCTATCACACATGGCCTACCGAAAGCGGCAAACACAACTATGAGGTTGATTTTTTGCTGTCGCGCGGTGCCAAGATATGGCCGATAGAGGTGAAGTCGTCGGGCTACAAGAGCCATGTTTCGTTAGATGTTTTCTGCACGAAATTCTCAAATCGAGTGGGAGAGCGTTTCCTAATCTACACGAAAGATTACCTTCGCGATGGTGCCACAACATTATTGCCTGTTTTGATGACAATGTTTTTGTGACCCTCTCAAATCATAGAGAAAATGGCGACGGAGAGAGGGATGGAGATGGCGGGGGAGTGCAGAATGTAGTGAGATGTGCAAACTGCACTTTGCAAAAATTGGGAAAAACCGTCGGGTGGAGGTGGCAAAATGTGACAATTTCCGAAAAGATGGCAGCAATCCATCCCAAACATTTTGAGGAAATGGAATATTTTCGTGTCTAAAAATGTGAGATTTTGGAACAAAACGCTGAATTAATTTGTGAGGATTTGGAATGATGCAGAAAACAATTCCTGTTTTTTTACAAAAGATTACTATCGCAACAGTGTCGTTGGAGTTGTTGTAAACTCCCATCCAATCGCCGTCCGCATGGCCAACATAATAGCCTCTCCAACCAAAGCCACATCGGCAAGCAGATAATGGCTCTTGCCTCCACTGCGCCATGTAGTTCCCGCAAGTTCTCCCGTCTTCAGAAGTTTTTCCCTTAATGCCCAATCCTCAAAAAAGGTCACACTACCAACGGCAAAGGCTGTTCCCGTTGGACTAAGGTTACACACAATGGGACCTGCATCGATGTCCATCCCAAGCCAACATCTTCTGTCGTGGTATTCCTTGAAACCAGTAATAGGCCGCTTCTGCAAGAAGTTCGCCTTCAGCCTCTCATACTGGTCATGGGCAAACTCCTCATCAACGAAGGTCAAATAATAGCAACTCAACGCCGAGTAAGAGCCTTTGACGGGTGCTCCCTCATACATCCCTTCTCTATCGTCTGGCAAGAACGATGCGAGCATCCCTGTGTCCTTATCAAGCCAATGCTGTTTGGCCTCAGCAAGCCATTGGTAAACGGTTGAGTAATACTTTCCCTCAAACTGCTGAGAATAGATTGATAATGCAACGATAGCAACCAGCATATCCGGCACATACACGCACTCGCCCGGATAAGTCGGCAGATTCATGTTAGGGCTTTCAAGGATGCGGCGGTTCATGGTCTCGCATAGCCGATGATAAAGCTCATCGTATTTGTCGCCTCCGCCAATGTGCTTGTAACCGCCAATCATCCAAGCCAAATGGCTGAGATAAGAGACATGGCTCTCTTTGCCATCCAACGTTTCCAGCGGGTCTTCGCCCCATCGCTCACGGTCGTAAGCCCGTAGTTCTGGCGACATGACCATCTGGATGAGGCTATCGATACGGGCAATGTTCGCTTCCCTATCCTCATCGTATATCAAGGTGGTATTCACCAACGCCGCCGACAGCATTGAGCATGAATACAACGCCCATTCCCCTTGGAACTGAGGTCCGACGATGGCTGGCATTTCATCGATAAGCTTTTGCGGGTTGGTAATCACTTTCTCTATCAGAAAGTCCCGCCGCGCCATGATGTCGGCCTTCTCGCTCTCAAAGTCGCCGTTATGCCGTGTGGCGATGCCGACCCAGATGGCTTTTATAATGATAGGCACAACTATGATAGCCAAGCAAATGATAATGACTTTCATGGGTTTCTTCCGTGGTTTCATATCTGGTTTGGATGATGACATGCTCGTTTGTCTTTCGACTCTGCAAAGTTATTGCTGAATAATCGTTTCCCGCAAGAGGTGTTGATAACTTTTTTAATCACGGCTTTCTTGATGATGTCTTTTGGGATATTTCCTTTCTCCGTCGCCATTTTCTCATTTGAGCCATCGCTTTTCCAACAATCTTCTTGTCTTGATAGTTCCAAACATTCTATATTTGGCAGAGTCTGCGGACAGCACGATGTCTTTATTGTTACCACCATAAAAAAGCAACTTATGCTCTCCATCAAGGACAACAATCTCTTTTTCCCGAACCAAACCTCTCGAAATATTCCATTTACTACACTCGATAACAGCCAGCCATTTTGCATTGGTTCCCAATTGAGGCACATCTTCTTTCAACTCCCTAATCGTAACGGAAGGCAATAGCAATTGTTCTCTTTCTTGGTCAGAATAATCCAGCTTTTTATTGGGTCCAATGGCTTGCAAGTCAGACATCTGGAAAATGTAATTCTGGTATTTGTAAATGCCGTCGCCCCAGAACGGCATGACATGATAGGATGACATGAGAAGAAAAAGCTGCCATACCCCCTCGACGGATGGCTCCACCATGATCTGCTGCTCAAATCTGTATGGCAATCCTTTCTTTTCCCCTGATGCAGAACTCACATAGAAATACGCATAATCTCTTTGGCAACCAAATTCCTCAGTGGCAAAATGGAAACCCATCTCAGCGCCTGAAACAAGATGGAGTTTATCCAAGATGCCCAAAACCGTCTTGCCATCAGCTTCTTCTGTGAAGGTCTGCAAATTCGCTTGCAACCACTTGTGGAATTGCTTCCCCTTTTGTGCATAATAGGTGTCTTCATCGGCCTCCATGGGCAAATCCCACTTGTAACGAATGTATGATTCAATGGGGCCAAATGGTTTCTGCACTACATATTCCACCATCTTATGGCAGCACGGACATTCCGAAGCCAATCCCTCGTAGACGACATCGTCTTCTTCAAACAGAGCCCTTTGCCACTTAAGTTGTTCGGAAGGCCTGCCACAATAAAGACAAGGCAGCAAATTGGGTCGTGCCTCTGCTATCTGGATGGTGTTTCTTTTAATGGCATCAACGGTATAAGGCAATCCTTCCATGGTGACAGGAGAAATTTCATCCTCAAAATAGCACAAAGGCGCCAAAACCATGTTCACAACCTTGCCGTCAACCATCCTAAACACCACTATTGACTCCTGATTATAGAGTTTAAGTATCAACGCTGCCCTATGAAAATGGGCACAGAATCCGACGAGCATTTCAACATCCTTGTTCCTATCATTTTCTTTTGCCAAGAAACTTCTCCAATAGGAAACAACGGCATCTTTACCTCTAATGGTCCTATCGTCGTAAAGCGTCAAAGAGACCGATTCGTCCAAGAGCTTTTTAAATTTCGAGAATTTTTCTGTCATCAATGCCGTTCCCAATACCATGGCTGCTGATTTATAATCCGAATCAGGCAGGTCTTCTTGAAGATCCAGAGTGCATACTGCATCTTTTTCAGGCTCGTCTTTCAACAAGTCAGATAAAAAGTCCAAATCTTGCTCTTTTTCAGGCTTGGAAGTTTTGCCACGCAGCTTTTCCACCAAAGTCCCGATGCCAACTCCAAGCAAAAGGAACGGCAATACGATGGGATGAAGAAACACGATGAACGGGTGCATCCATTTCGATTCCTTTTTTTGATTGGGAAAAGAAGAAAAGAATTGATTCAATGGATTCTTTCCGTTAAAGTGACGGATGATGTAGGTTGACACGATGACGGCAACCCAGTAAATGGCCAAAATGATGAGGAATGTTTTCATGTTTAGTTGTGTTTTAGTTTATTTTACTGGTTTTGATTTCGGCTTGAGCACCTTCATCTTTTCATAGTCGATCACGTATTTGCTGGCCAGAAGGAAGTTGTTGCCCAACAGTCCGTGTATCTTCACTCCATTCTCTCTTTCAATGAAGCCGAACGGCCCACTGAAATCGTTAATGGGTAGGTCAATCACTGTGACCGTTTCAGGGGTTTCCAATTTCAAGGAGCAATAATATCCCATATCCTGACTGCCGCCCAACCCCATGACAGAATCGTTGCATTCGTGCAACTCAAGGTCCATCTCACTGATAGCGGCTGCATCCACGTAGGAGAGGTTGCTTCCCGTATCCAGGATGAAGTTCATCGCCTTGCCATTGCAAGTGAAAGTTGCATAGATAAGCCCCAACTCAGTGAGCGTGGTCTCAAACGAGGTGATGACATGATAGTTTTCCGTCTTGGGCTTTCTGCGATAGATAACGGTCTTGAGATTTTTGGCGATTCTTTTCATAGTGTTTCTTTTGTTTTTGTTCATAGTCTCTTGTTTTTTCGTTTTGACGGTGCAAAGATAGAAAGGAAGTGTGCAAGGGAATTGCACGGGTTGTTATCAAGCGCAAAAATACTTCAACCTGTTTTTCGCCTCCGACTTTCACAAGGCTTGCCAATCTACTAATTCACGAGGCAAGGTTATTTTCTTTGGTTCGCCACGCTTGCCCGTAATGTAGTAATATTGAGCGTATGCGGCATCGAAATGTTTCAGAAACGCTTCTCGTATTCTCGAACATTTTTCATTGATGGAGTTTTTGGTCGGGTCAGTAATGTCACCAATGCTGTGAAGTATGTTTTCTTCAATCTCTCTGTTGCCAACATGCTTGTATATTTCAAGTAATTCGGGAAAATAATCATCCAATTGCTTGAATGGTATCCCTTCCAGGTGTTGCAGAAACAAGAAGAATACCGCTTTGGGGAGAGGTTGCATGGTAATTTCGATGTTGTTGTAATCAGGAAGGAATATCCTATAATCTTTATCAACAACCAAGCGGCTCAAAGTGGGGCGTTCTTCGACAAGTTCGTGCAAAAGGTGTAGTTGAACACCTCTTTTTCGCAGTTCGATGATTCTTTGCCGTATTTCATCCGTCAAATCATCAATGCTTTTGTCTGCAAACAAGATGTTGTCACTGCCATCATTGAAATAATGGTCGGCAATATCATTTTCGTTTTTGGGCTTTGACAAAGCATTGAAAGATGTCCCTGCTTCACCTCGATAACTGAATGTGAGACGTTTCAGATAATTCTCAAATTGGTCGGAGAACGGAATGGATGTATCAGCAACCAGCGGACGATAGGTGTAATAGTAGTCGCTGGCATTCTCGGCCTCCATCCGAACGAAGTGGATCAATGCAGGACCTTCAATGCTTCCAGAAAGAATGTGACTTTTCAGGGTTTCAATAGTGAGATTGCCATTTACGAATGAGGATTCCTGCCCCAAAAAGGGAAACATGTAATGAAGTGCTTCTTTGGAAACCTCTTGGCCGCATAGCTTTGGCAAATAGATGAAAGTCGCCTTTTTTGAAAGGAACTGCTGCTGGATTTCCTCATAGTGTTCTTGGATAAATCCATTTGTGGCAGGTTCATATTCGTTTTCCACATAAATCACATCGTGAACATCGGGGGTAAAGGGAAGGTAGAGGTCAAATAAGAGAAATGCTTTTTTGTTGTCGGTCATGTTATTGCGTATTGTTGTTTGTTACCTTTAGAATTACTTCCTCAACAGGATTTCATAGTATCGATGATAGCATTCCTCATAATCTCAATGCTTTTTCTAATCAACTCTTTTTCGTTGAAATGACTATTATTCAAATAAGCATTGTGCTTTTTTTTATCGTTGGTATCATCAACTGTTGGATGGTCGATCTGATTGCGAACGCAATATGGTAGTGAGTGTTTCTTTTCTATTGGCGAGCCATCTTTTATCACCAATTTGCCTTTATTATCAACTTGGAACCAGTCGTATTCTTTTTTGAACAAATTATCAACTTGATCAACAGTTTGTTTGCCTCCTTGCAAAAAAGCAAATAGTTCCTGATGATATTCAACTGAAGGTTCTTCGAACGCAATATAATTAATTTCGTTCATGGAAACATAATCGTCGTGCGACAAAACTGTTTCTTCGAATTTGCTTATTATGGATACATTATTTTCTTCGTCCCTTATGACAACAATAGGTAGAATTTTGTCTTTCGCCAGTTCCTTAACAATATACGGAGAATGTGTAGTAATAATAACGTGGTAATTAGTTTTTTCTGAAAGAGCCTTTATCGTTTCGTACATTTCAATTTGGGCAGAAGGATGCAAATGGGTTTCTGGCTCTTCGAAAGCGAGAATGGTATTGTTTTGGTTGTTTGACTGCAATTCTGTAAGCAACCGAAATACGGCATTCTTTATCTTTAACTGTAAACCTTCACCCCTGTTTTTTAAAGGAATAAGTAATGGCAAATCATTATTTTTGAAGAGCAAACTATTTTGTGTAAACAAGTCAATCTTTTCATCCTTTTTAATACCCAGTTTTTCATTTGTACCATCTAAACACAGATAATCTGACAGTTTATTAGTTAGGCAAACTTTTGCTTCTTCAATCGACTTATATACATTGCTTGCATTATTAGGTGTAAGCAAAAGGTTCAAATAATCTTTTATCGGGGTTTTTGATGTGTACAAAACATACTTTGGGAAAGCCAAACCTAACCGGGATTCGATTTGATCAATATTGTCAAAATCCATCCATTGTTCATCACATATTTTTTCTCCTATACTATCGTAGTAATTATGCAATTCGGAACATATCTGTTCTTTTATTATTACTTGTTCTGTACGTATTTTTGCTTTCATAGCAGAAAATGCCAAGCCTCTTTTTTCCCCTTTACATTCTTTCTCAAATTGATGTATATTCTTGCACAATTCATCCGCATTTTTGCCAATCCCATTATACAATGACATCAATTCATCAAATGTGCAATCGGATAACATCTTCCCAACTTTTTCAAAATAGTGTTTGTTTACGCGATACCCCACTTGTTTTTCGACATAAGGGCAATACAAATCCTTATATGGGTGACACATCCACTTTCTTATACAGATGTCACCATCTTTTGACAAATAGTCCATACCAAAGATGAATTCTGATTCTTCCGTGTTATTAGGAATACTGGCATCATTGAAATATATATCCACGGAAATATAAAAATCATCATAAATGTATTTTTTGAAACACTCTCCTTGAAATGTCTCACCGGTTATTACATCATAATAACCAGGGGTCTCATCTTCATACCAATCAAAACCAGCAGCCGCAAAATCATTCTCATCCAGTTCTTTGTTAGGATTAAAAAACCATTCCAATGCTGCCAAAATAGTGGATTTGCCAGTATCATTTTTGCCAATAATACAATTGAAATCATCAAAATCTATTTCTGCATGTTTAAATGCTCGAAAATTGTTGATTATTACTTTCTTTATCTTCATTTTATATGTTATAAATTAGAATGGTAAATCGTTATCCATGTCTTCAGCATATACATCTGCCTTTTCGAGATAATACAATTTATCCCATAGTTCCTCTGGGATCAATTGTTTGAAATTCTCCATACTGCCTTTTGGTATAATGATTTGTTGTAAAGAATTGCAATACTCGAAAGCCCCACCCCCAATGCTTGTTACACTATTAAGGATGACTATGGATTGAAGAGATTCGCAACTTGCAAAAGCCCCACACCCAATGCTTGTTACACTATTAGGGATGACTATGGATTGAAGAGATTCGCAACTTGCAAAAGCCCAATTTCCAATGCTTGTCACACCGTTAGGAATGACAAAACGAATATCATTTGAATAAAAAGCAATCAAATGCTTTTTATTTTGATCATATAATGCTTTTCCGTCAACTTTGAAAAACTTTGAATGACAAACAATTGAGTTAATACCACTATCTTCAAAAGGACTTATCCCAATGCTCATCACACTTTCGGGAATGGCTATGGATTGAAGAGATTCGCAACCTGCAAAAGCCCCACCCCCAATGTTTTTCACACTATTAGGGATAACTAAAGATTGAAGGGACTTACAATCAGAGAAAGCCAAATCCCCAATGCTTGTCACACTTTCAGGGATAACTATGGATTGAAGGGAAGCACAATCCTTGAAAGCACAATCCCCAATGCTTGTCATACTTTCAGGGATAACTATGGATTGAAGAGAAGTACAATCCTCGAAAGCATAATTTCCAATGCTTGTTACACTGTTAGGGATGAATATGGATTGAAGAGATTCGCAACTTGCAAAAGCCCCATCCCCAATGCTTGTTACACTGTTAGGGATGACTGTAGATCGAAGGGAAACACAATCCTGGAAAGCATTATCACATATTACTTTAACCCCTTTTTTTATTGTATATGTTTCGAAATCACAATAATGAGCAATTAATAATCTTTTCCCATCTATGCTGTATATCACCCCAAATTCATCTATAATTCCATTCTCAATATCTTCCTCGGTCACCTCTGTTGATAAAGTCTTATCCGATATAGAATAATCTAAATCTCCCACACCAAAACATCTCACCATGCAAGTCCAACTATAATTCGGGTCAAACTCAAATGAATTAAGGTCAACAGTATAAATAACACCTTCCATCAAATTCTTGGCAAAATCATCCATGCGTTTGCTTCTGTCATTTTTACCAAAGTATGGACCAACACATACAAACTGATTATACCCTTTCAAACAACCTTTCACCAATTCGGCAAATCTTTCCAAATTAAAGTTCAGCATATCCAACACATTGGAAAGAATATGCAAAGTGGGTGTTCCTTCGTTACAAACAATGTCGTCTTGGGTCAAGTCATCAAACTTCTTGTTTACGGTCTTAATCTCCGCATTGGGAAAGAACACCGAAGCATGAAGTGCAGCACGCTTCAAGCAAATTTCCGAAGGCTCAATCAATGTAATGGTTTTGACCTTTTGCGAATAACCATTTTCACGAAGGAAATCCGCATAACACATCGTTCCCAAGGCTTGCCCACAGCCGTAGTCAATGATATTGATCTCGGATTGCACAAGAAACTCTTTAGGCAATTGCTTAAAAGCATAGTTTAACTTGGCTTGGTGCATTTTGCTGAAAGCGAACAAGTAGGCGGTCATTTGTGGCTCGGAGTCCAAGATGTCAATGCCACGGTTCAAGGCATCAAAGAGTTCATTCTGCAAGGCTTGCGGCAGTTCGCGGTAGAATTTGGTGGACAAGTCCCTCACTTTGTCGAAAGTGGGATTGTCCATGTATTTAAGCTTGTAGGCGTAGTTGGTGTTTTGTTCTATCATCATAGTAGTTCCTCTTTTACAGCAGTTTCTTCAGTTCCTCAATATCGGGCATGGCTTTCCGCAGTTCCTCTGGCATTTCGGCGGTGGTTTTGTAGGTGGCCACGCCCATGGGCTTGTTGTAGTCGCGAATGACAAACTCCACATAATCACGCTTGGCCGATTTGCACAACACAATGCCGATGGACGGGTTCTCATGCGGCTTCTTCACCTTGGCATCCAAAATGGAAAGATACGACATCAGTTGCCCAAGATAAGATGATTTGAAGTCGCCGGTTTTCAGTTCCACTACCACCAAGGCATTCAACTCGCGGTTGAAGAACAGCAGGTCGGGGAAATGCTCCACGCCATACACCTCCAAATGGTACTGGTTGCCGATGAAGGCAAAGTCGTTTCCGAAGGTCATGATGAAATTCTTGACATTTTGGACGATCTGCTGTTCCACCTCGCGCTCGTCCACATCAATAGACTCGCGCTCGCCAATCTGCTCCACGTTGATGAAGTCTAACAGGTATTCATCCTTGAACATCATCACCGCTTTGCGGGCCAACGTACTGTTGGGCAGTGTTTGTGTAAAGTTACTTGGAATGGTACTTTGGTGGAAATAGTCATCGTTCTTTATGTATTCGGCAAGTCTATCGGACGGGATGTTTTCCTCTGCTGCGCGATGAATATAGTAGTAACGGGCTTTCAAATCCTTGACACCCTCAATGATTCTGATATGATGAGAAAAAGGAAGTCTGAAAAAATCTTCAACGGGAAAATCTTTTATATTGGGGATTTGCAAGGTGTTATATACATCTATGCCATCATCGGTTTTTAATTCAGCAATTGCAATTGCTGAATTATTATCTATCTGGTTTTTAACATTTTGCAATTCCGCAATTGCAATTGTCGAATTATCATCGGTCATAACCGACGAATTTGAATCAAGCATTGACCATTCTTCATAAAACTTGCGCATATTCCTCATGCTTGAAGCCGAAAATCCTTTTAATCCAGGCAGTTCTTTCCTAAGTTGCTGGCTGATGGCTTCCAATGCGCCTGTACCCCATTTGCCCTTACGGGTGTTGAGCGAGATGTATTTGCCAATGGCGAAATACACCACCAATTGTATGCGGTTCACGCCTTTGGCGGCTTCGTATTGTCCTTGCAAAATGGCCGTCTTGATGGTTTCAACTGCCTTGTTGTATGCTTCCGGTTTGTTCATAAGCATTGTTTTGTCGTGCAAATATAGTCTATTTCCCCGTTATAGTTTCTCCCAAAGGATTCGTTTCATGTATGTTATAGTTCTCTTGCGCTTTTTCCTTGCTCGCATTCGCATAGCAATACTCGCACAAATGTGGGCAGGTGTTGTACTCGCCGATGTCCTTGCTCACCATGCAGCCGCAAAACTGCCGCTGGCCTTTGTCGCGGTTGTCCTTTTTCTTCAGGGCATATTGCATTTCGCTGAGCATGATGGCATTGTCGGGGATTGGCTCCGCGCCAAACAATGAGTTTTCAATGGTCTTTATCTCCACACCGAGGAAGTCCATCAGTGTCTTGTCGTGGTGGGCAAAACGAATCATCAAGTCATCATCAATGCAACGGTTATGCTGGATGCCGTATGGCACGAGGTCAATCTTCTCACCACAGGTGGCCAATTGGTAATGCCATTTTTGGTTGAGTTCCGAAAGCCTTTGGGCAAATTCTTCCATTTGGGCGGTCGACCATTCCGTATAGTTCACATGGCTTTTGTCAAGATTGGCTTTTACCTTTTTATATAAGGCGATGTCGGCATAGCTGAAAACGAGTTTCTCCGTGTAGCCTTGCAGTTGGTCACCAATGTTTTCCACTTTTCTCAACAGGTCATCCACGCCAATTTGGTCAGTCAAGATAAGCGGGTCGAAACGCCAAATCACGCGACCTTGGCCCAACTTGTCCACCAACCTTTTGAAGGTGTCTATCCTTTGTTCTAAGGGTAGCACACCCTTTTCCAAACCTTCTTTCTCGTAATCGTTCAGCGTGTATTGGATGTAGCAGCCGATGTTCCTTTCCTTCAGTGCGACCAAATGTTCGAGCAACGGCTCAGGATTTTTCGACCAAAACACGATGAAGCGGCATTTCTCATACGAAATGAAACTCTTCACACCATTGAACGGATTGGTCCAAGCCGAATAGCCCACCTTCAGCCGATGGAAGAACCAGTCGGCATAGAAAGCTGGAATGTCCGTGCTGCGGCTTGCGGAAATGATGATTGGAGCCTGCGCCTCCGCCATCATGCCGTTATCGCGCTGGATTTGTGTCTTTTGCCATTGTGCCATGCTGTTATTTTCAATCAAACTGCATCCGCAATGTTGGAATTGTCCTCAATCCGCAGGTTATCAATGATGAATTTCTGGCGTTCCATGGTGTTTTTGCCCATGTAGTATTCCAATAGTTCCTTGATGCCGAAGTCGTAGCGGAGGATGACAGGTTCAAGGCGCATGTTGGGACCGATGAAGCCACGGAACTCGTCGGGGGAGATTTCGCCCAAGCCTTTGAATCGCGTGATTTCGGCTTGCTTGCCGCATTTCTCCTTGGCGGCTGTGCGCTCCTCGTCGCTATAGCAGTAGTAAGTTTCCTTTTTGTTGCGCACGCGGAAAAGCGGCGTTTGTAGGATATAAACGTGGCCGTTGCGCACCAGGTCGGGGTAGAACTGGAGGAAGAAGGTGAGCATCAGCAGGCGGATGTGCATACCGTCCACATCGGCATCGGTGGCGATGACGATGTTGTTGTAGCGCAGGTTTTCAATGTCCTCGTCGATGTTCAGGGCGGCTTGCAAGAGGTTGAACTCCTCGTTCTCGTAGCACACTTTCTTGGTCATTCCCAAACAGTTGAGCGGCTTTCCGCGCAGGCTGAACACGGCCTGGGTCTGCACGTCGCGGCTCTTGGTGATGCTTCCCGAAGCGGAGTCGCCCTCGGTGATGAAGATGGTGCTTTCTAAGCGCTTCTCGTGGTTGGTGTTGAGGTGTATGCGACAATCGCGGAGCTTGCGGTTGTTCAGGCTGACCTTCTTGGCACTCTCGCGGGCGGCCTTCTTGATGCCGGCGATTTCCTTGCGTTCCTTCTCGTTGGCTTGGATTTTTGCCTGCAAAACGCTGACTGTTTCTGGGTTCTTGTGCAGGTAGTTGTCCAAATGACGTTTCAGGATGTCGAAGACGTAGGTTTTGAGGAAGGGACTATCGTTGGTGCCGTCGGGATTGTTAGGCGCGAGGTGGGTGGAGCCGAGTTTGGTCTTGGTTTGTGCCTCAAAAACAGGCTCTTGTATGCGGACACACAAGGCACAAATCAGGCCTTGGCGGATGTCGGCAGGCTCGTATTCCTTTTGGTAGAACTCGCGCACCACGCGGGCATAGCCCTCACGGAAAGCCGACTGGTGTGTGCCTCCTTCGGTGGTATGCTGACCGTTGACAAACGAATAGAAATAGTCGCTCGATTGCCCGTTGACATGGGTGAAAGCGGCCTCAAAGTCGCCGTCCTTGATATGGATGATGGGGTAGAGGCCTTCGCCTTCCATGTTGTTTTGCAAAAGGTCGAGGAGGCCGTTCTTGGAATAATAGCGTTTGTCGTTGTAAATCAAGCTCAAACCACGGTTGAGGTAGGCATAGTTCCAGATGCGCTTCTCGATGTATTCGTCCACATAGTGGTAGTTGCCGAACAGAGCGGAATCAGGAATGAACTCGGTTAAAGTGCCTGTATCTAAGGCCCCTGAGCCTGTCGAGAGTTGAGGTCCCTGAGCCTGTCGAAGGGCCGCCTCTACTGGAATAATTCCCGAATCTTTAATCAACTTGCCCTGCGCAAACTCCACAATCCTTGTCTTGCCCTCGCGAACGGACTGCACCCTGAAATAAGACGAAAGCGCATTGACGGCCTTGGTGCCCACGCCATTCAAGCCGACAGACTTTTGGAACACTTTGCTATCGTATTTTGCGCCGGTGTTGAGTTGCGAAACGGCTTCCTTCAGCTTGCCCAACGGAATACCACGGCCATAGTCACGGATGCTGACTTTCTTTTCTGCTTTGTCAACCCTAACTTCTATCTTTTTGCCAAAGCCCGAAGTGAACTCGTCGATAGAGTTGTCAATCACCTCTTTGATAAGCACATAGATGCCATCATCTTGCGAGGCGCCGTCACCGAGCTTGCCGATGTACATTCCAGGGCGGCGGCGAATGTGCTCCATGTCCTCAAGGTGTACGATGCTGTCGTCGTTATAGTTTTCGGTGGTTGGTATGGGGTCTTCGTTTTGCGTGAAGATGTCGTCTTGCAGTTCGTCTTTGATTTCGTTGTCCATAAAAGCCTATTTGAGCGCAAAATTACGAAAAAAGTCAAATAAAACCTTTAATTTCTGTTCTAACCCACTCCCAATCTTCACGATTCGGGACCAATTGCCTCAATCGACTTCCAGTTTGCTTTTGAAATACAACCCATTGATAAACAAACAAAGCCGAATAAGTCAGCGAAGTGGTGATGGCTGCGCCTCGTATGCCTAAAGCGGGAATCAAAATAAAGGCGGCTATCAGTGTGACACTGAGGCCAATAAGTGAAGCGTAAAGGTTGTATTTCGGCTTGCCGGTGCCAGAGAAAAAGTTTGCCAAAATGGTGTGTGCAGAAAAGAAAACAATTCCGGGTGAGATTAGCAAAATGATGGGACGAATATCGGCAAATTCTTCGGAAAACAACAGCTCAAAAAAGGTCGTCGGGAGCAGGCAAATCACTAATAAAGCGGTAAATGTCAGCAAGATAGAGAGTTTCATGAAGCGCAAGGTGAGTTGTGAGGCTCGGTTCTTGTTTTCGGTGTTGCTCAAAGCGGAAAACGCCACCAAACCGATGCTTTGCCCGACGATGTTCACGCCCTCGGTGACTTGCGTTCCGGAGGCGTAAACGCCAATCTGTGATTCGGTGCAGTTTGTGCGCAAAAGATAGAGGCTCAGGCGCTTGTTGAGCGTGCTGACCAATGTGGAAAGTTGCAGAAACGCGCCGTAATGCAGCATTTCCTTGAGGCTGTTTTTCAATGGCTCGCGGCCTTCTTGCTTCAACTTTGGGAACAACAAAACCCAGCCGACGAGTGTGGCCAATGTGTAACCGCTTAATTGTGAATAGAGTAGGGCTTTTGCCGTCCTGATGTTCAAAACGAAAATCAACACGGCCATCATTGCGACTTGGGTGAGTATCTGTATGAGAAATAACCAGTTATAAGTGGACACTTTCTCCTTGCCAAGGAAATGGTTGAGGTTGAACTCGTGCAGGCTATATACGAAGGTCAATAGCAATACGAGTTTGGCATAACCTTCGGGAACGATGGTGTGATAGAAATTGGGGAAGAAATGTAAAACATTGAACAACAGTAGATAAACAAGCATCACAAAAGCAATCCAACTGTATGAAATCTTCATCAGCGTGGTGAGTTTCTTGCGTGGCGTGAAATACACCAATCCGCTGCCGGCAATGAGTTCTATACCTATTAATAAAAAAGTGATGTCGGTTTGGGCAATGAAGGCCTTGCCCCATTCGGCCGCGCCGAGGAATCTGGTGCCCATGATGAGGGTGGCCAACTGCGTCAGCACATTGACGGCCCTTGCCGCGCCCGTTCCGAGGATTTTCTTGAACATTTCTCCTCAATAAACGAAACCCCTCTTCACGCTCACTCTACCATAATTTTCAAAATCTCAACATCGGTTTCCTTCATGCCGAGGCGGCCAAGGCAGCCGATGTGGTCGATGGTTTCTTCCACATCCTTGCCGATGATGCCGTCGCCGCCGAGGAGGTAGTCGCCTTGCTTGCTCATCTCGTAGCCGAGGATGCCCGCCTCAACGGAGAGGGCGATTTTGCCAGCGCAAGAAGGTTTGGCGCCGTCGCAAACAATACCTGCGGCCATGCCCAAGGCGTTTTCAAGGGTGTGCTCGATCATGTTGAGCGGTTCGCCCATGAGGTAGGCGATGCCGCATCCCGAGGCGCAACCTGCACTGACGGCACCGCAATAGGCTGAAAGTCTGCCAATTCCAGTCTTTTGGTGGATGGCTACAAGATTGGAAAGAGCCACGGCACGCAGGGTACGATCCTCGTCGATGCCATATTCCTCAGCGTAAGCCAAAATGGGCAAGCAGACCGTCATGCCTTGGTTGCCGCTGCCCGAGTTGATGATGACAGGCATTTCGCAACCGCTCATTCTCGCGTCGCTGCCCGCTGCCGCCCATGCTCTTGCCTTGATGCGCACATCGGTGCCAAAACTCATAATGGTGCTGCCGATGTTGGCACCCCAATTGTTCTTCAGGCCTTCCATCGAGATGGCCTTGTTGCAGTCGATTTGAGGCTTGATGATAGGTCTAATATCCTCAATGTCAACCGTGTTGGCGAAGTCGAAGATGTTTTTCATGCAAAGGCAACTGCGGTCAGTAAGTTGGGTCGCGCCCGTGTCGGCATAGCCTGAGTCGTACAGCACTTGGTCGTCTTTTTCCATGCGTACAATGTTGGTGTGGAAGCCCGCAATGCGCACGCTGGCGGAGTGCTCATCATTATATAAGGTGACCGTCACATCCAATTGTGCAATGACATTCAACGGGACGATGGTCATTAGCGTATGGTCAAGAAAATCAGCGATTTCTTTCTTCTGTTCCGGCGTCACTTCGGCAATCACTTCAAGGGCTTTCTTGGGGTTGCCGGCCACGATGCCCGCCGCAACGGAGGCTTTCAGGCCTTTCATGCCCTTGGTGTTGGGCACTATGACGCTTTTCACATTCTTGATGATGTTGCCGCTGGCCTTGATTTCCACGCGCTTGGGCATGGTGCCCAAGATTTCATGCGCTTTGGCGGCGGCGTAGGCCAAACAAATCGGTTCGGTGCAACCCATGGCGGGCACAAGTTCTTCCTTCAGGATGCTCAAATAAGAGCTGTAAAGACAATCGCTTTTTTCCATATCAATTGCAAATTTGCGGCAAAGGTACAAAAAAAACTTTTTTTTCCTTGTTCGGTCAAAATAATTCCCTACCTTTGCGAAAAATTAAGTCGAATTAACCCAATGTTGAATAAAAATTACAAGTATGAATGACAATTTCGAAACCTCTTTGAAGGCATGGAATGAAAATGAGAAAGCTGCCAATGAATTGATTAACATCGTTGGTAGATTATGGTACGACAAGTCAGTGGAACTGATTATGTTGCGTTCCTTGTTGGTCAATCGTGGTTCGGGCAAGATTTTGAACAAGCATCTCCGCGCCGAGGCTGTTTTGGGCAAGCCCGTCCGCGTGCAAGACTCACTACTTATCGCCAAGGCATTGTTGGCCGAAAATCTGGCTCCCGCCCGTATCGACCTCGGTCGCCTCAATTCGGAGTGGACGGATGAGAAAGACAAATACAACAACAATGTGACTGCTTTTGTCCGCGACAAACTCAACTACATCATCGATGCCAATCCGCGCAGCAACAAGGTTCAGGATGTCATCCTCTACGGTTTTGGCCGTATCGGACGTATCCTTTGCCGCGAAATGACGGAAATGGCTGGCCGTGGTGATGCCCTCCGCGTGCGCGCCATTGTCACCCGCAAGAACTCACCCGAGGACATTCTGAAGCGTATCAACCTGTTCCGCACCGACTCGGTACACCGCTATTTCCATGGTGTTTGCACTCCTATTGAAGGCGAAAACGCCATGATGGTCAACGGACAGAAGATTCTCTTCCTCGAAGCCAAGAACCCCGAGGACCTTGACTATACGCAATATGGCATCAACGATGCGTTGCTCATCGACAACACGGGTGCTTTCCGCGACCGTGAGTCGTTGGCTCGTCACCTCCAAGCCAAGGGCGTGGCCAAGGTGTTGCTCACCGCTCCCGGCAAGGGCGACATCCCGAATGTGGTTTACGGCGTCAACCAAGACACGCTCGACCTTGAGAACGAGACCATCTTCTCGGCTGCTTCTTGCACCACCAACGCCATTGTGCCTGGCCTGCAAGTCATGTTGAAGCATTTCGGTATCTCCAAGGGTCACATCGAGACCATCCACAGCTACACCAACGACCAGAACCTGTTGGACAACTACCACAAGAAAGAGCGTCGTGGCCGTTCAGCCCCGTTGAACATGGTCATCACCGAAACTGGCGCCGGCAAGGCTGCAGCCAAGGCTATCCCCGAATTGAAGGGCAAACTGACGAGCAACGCCGTGCGTGTTCCTACGCCTGACGTGTCGTTGGCCGTCCTCGCCCTCGACCTTGAGCGCGAAACCACCGTCGAGGAAGTGAACGAGGCCTTCCGTGTTGCTTGCCTTGAGGGCAACCTCATCGAGCAGATTCGTTTCAGCAACAACACCGAGTTCGTCAGCAGCGATGGCATCGGCGACAGCTGCGCCTGCATCTTCGACGCACCGGCCACCAAGGTCAGCGCGGATGGCAAGACCGTGATCCTTTATCTGTGGTACGACAACGAGTTCGGCTACAGCAACCAAGTGGTCCGCCTCGCCCGCCACATCGGCCAGGTGAAGAGCTACAGGTACTATTAATCTACAGAGGGCACTTCGATAAGCTCAGTGACCCAATCAAACATGAGGCACGGGACTTTGGACATTCCATGGTTCCGTGCCCTTTTTTTCTGTTTTCAGTGAAAACCATGATGCCAAAGCTCTTTTTTTCGTATCTTTGCCGCTCATTTTGAAAAATCATACCCAATGAACAATAAAAACACATTAATTGGTTTTGTTCTCATCGCGGCCATTCTCTTTGGCTGGATGTATTTTATGACCCCATCAAAGGAGCAATTGGCTGAGCAACAGCGTATTCAAGACTCCATTCGTAGGGTGAGGCTCGAAGAAATGGCTTTGGACTCGATTCGTGAAGCTGAACGCCGACAAGCTGATGTCAAGTTGGCTATCCTGCAATCGGACACGATTCAGTTGGAAGGTTTGGATTCTCTTGGCAGAGCGCAACTTGTGCAAAACACCCTACGCGACAAATACGGCATATTCGCCGTTGCAGCGGAAGGCGCGGAAAAGACTTGGACCATCGAAAACAAACTCCAAAAGCTGACTTTCAGCAACAAAGGCGGCTTTTTGAAACAGGTTGAGTTGAAAGACTACAAGACCTACGACTCGCTGCCACTGATTTCCTTCGACCCCGAAACGGTGAAGTTCGACCTGTCGTTTTTTGCCCAAAACCGCATAGTGAACACCTCTTTGTTCTATTTCCAGCCTTACATGAACGGACGGCCTTACAAGGGTGGCGATATGACCGTAGCCGAGGGTGACAGCATTGTTTTTGCCTTGCGCTTGCCCACCGACGATGCCAGCAAATACATTGAATATGTCTACACCATCCACGACGACAACTACATGATGGACTTCGACATCCGCACGGTCGGGTTGAGGGATGTGATTGCCACCAACGCCGACTACATGACCATTGATTGGGAAGTAGACCTGATGAAACAAGAAAAGAGCACCGACCGCTTTGCAGGCGAAACGGTGTATTACAGGTCGTTGACCGACAAGGATGTAGACCATCTCAACGAGCAGAAGGACGGCGAGCAGACGGTGAACAGCAAACTGAAATGGGTGTCGTTCAAGCAGCGTTTCTTCTGCAATGTGATTGTTGCCAAGGAAGAGTTTGAGAACGCTCACATGGCCATGCGCACACGCAAGTCGAACAATCCGCGCTATTTCAAGTCGATGTCGGCCAATATCGAGGTACCTTACGACACGCGGTCGGAAACCAACCTTATCCCGATGCAACTCTATTTCGGTCCCAACCATTTCAAGACCTTGCGCAGTTACGGCATTGGTTTGCAAGACCAAATCAACTTGGGTAACTTTTTCTTAATCAGGTGGATTAACTATGGTGTTATCGCCGTGTTCAATTGGTTGAGCAGTTACGGTTGGAACTATGGTATCGTCATCCTGATCCTTACCATCCTTATCAAAACCTTGCTGTTCCCCTTGGCGTTCAAGTCCTACAAGTCGTCGGCCATCACCCGCGTGCTGAAGCCCGAAATGGAGGCCATCAACGAGAAATACCCCAAGGAGGAGGATGCCATGAAGAAGCAACAAGCCATTCTGAACTTGCAGCGTCAGGCAGGCGTGAGTCCCGCTTCGGGATGCTTGCCCGCCTTGTTGCAATTCCCCATCCTTATCGCCATTTTCCGCTTCTTCCCGGCCAGTATCGAGTTGCGCCAGCAGCCCTTCCTTTGGGCAGAAGACCTCTCGACCTACGACAGCATCGTTGAGTTCCCGAAATTCCTCGGCATGGACCACCTCAGCCTGTTCACCATCCTGATGACCATCACCACGCTCATCTATACTTGGGTGAACAACAAGCAGATGGACTACACGAGCAACCCGCAAATGAAGCCCATGAAGTGGATGATGTATCTCATGCCCATCATGTTCTTCGCCATCTTCAACAACTATTCCTCTGGCCTGAGTTATTACTATATGTTGGTGAATATCATCACCTTCATCCAGATGTTCATTTTCCGCAGGATGATTGACGAGAACAAGGTGCGTGCCACCATCGAGGAAAACAAGAAGAAGCCGCAGAAGAAGTCGAATTTCCAGAAACGCCTTGAAGAAGCCCAAAAGCAGCAGGCCAAATTGCAGCAACAACAAAAAAGACGCTAACGATGGAAAACAAACTCAAAAGATTCATTGACACCATCCTTGAAACGCGCAAGGTGTGGCTGCTTGAGGCCAAGGAAGGCTTTTTCGCCATGTTGGAGGACAATGACGGTGAACCCTACATGCCGCTTTGGGAATCAGAGGAATTGGCCGCGAAAGCCGCGCAAGGCGACTGGGAAGGCTACACAGTGACTGATATGGGCTTTTCGGAGTTGAGCCACTGGCTGAAAGAATTGGCCAACGATGAGATTGACATTGCCGTTTCGCCCGAGGCCGACGGCGAGATAACCGCGATACCTTCGCACAAGTTCAGGACATGGCTGAAGCCCTACGACGACCATTCTTATAAGGAAAAGGATGAGGGGGAGGATGGCGACGACTTCGAATATGGCGAGGGATGGGCGCAACCGTGGGGTTAGTTTACAGTTTAGAGTTGAGAGTGTAGAGTTTAGAGTTGTTTGAGAGGAGGGCATAGCCCTGAAAGGGCGAAATAACACAACCCAGCGTGAAACGTCGGGGTTAAAAATCCGGAGCGAAACATCGAAGGTAGTAAACCCGATGTGAAACGTCAGGGTCAAAAACATCGGGGAGGATAAATGAAACAATATGAAAAGCAAGCTGTTTGGTGTATTGTTGCTGATTGAGGCTGCGGCACTTCTGCTGACGGCGGGGGTGGCATTGCACTATCAGCACACGGCGGGCGAGGGCGATGCCCCTTATTTCCTCCTGACCGCAGGCCTTACGGGTGCTGTTGGATTGTTTTTCTACAACATCGGCAACATGCTAAAGAAGAGCACTTTGCAGATTCGGGACACTTTTTTTGTGGTGGCTTTGTCGTGGGTGCTGTTTTCCCTTTTCGGGATGCTGCCTTTCCTGATGTACGGCACGATGGACAATGTTACTGATGCGTTTTTCGAGACGATGTCGGGGTTTTCAACCACGGGTGCCACGGTGCTCGACAACATTGACAGTCAGCCGCATGGCATCCTGTTTTGGCGTAGCATCATGCAGTGGATGGGTGGTTTGGGAGTTGTGGTTTTCACTTTGGCCTTCATCCCGTCGGTGGCCAAAGGCTCCAAGAAAATGTCGCTTTTCGCTGCCGAGGCGCCGGGCTTGAGTGTGGAGAAATTGGCGCCTACGATGGGTGCCACTTCGCGCCTGCTTTGGATCATCTACATAGTTTTGACGCTGCTTTGCGCCATAGCCTATCGGCTTGGCCCGATGAACACTTTTGATGCCGTTTGCCACGCCCTGACGACCATTGCCACAGGTGGTTTCAGCACGCATCAGGCAAGTATCGGTTATTTCCAGTCGAGTTATGTCGAATATGTTTGCATCTTCTTCATGCTGCTGGCGGGCATCAACTTCGCCATGTATCATTTCCTGTTCAACAACCGTTTCGATGTGATTCGGCGCAACGAGGAACTGCATTGGTACTTGGTTGCCATTCTCGGCTTCACGGTGATTTTCATGGCTCGTTTCTATTTTGCCCCTCATTTTGATGTGATTACTGATGAACAATTGGCTTCCCATCCGCAGAGCGAGGCTGAGCGTGTGCGCACTTCGCTGTTCCATGTGGTGGCAGTGCTATCGAACACGGGTTTCCAAGGCAGCAACTACGATTACGACCTTTGGGGTCGCCTCTTCCTCATTCCGACGGTTGCGATGATGATTGTGGGCGGCTGTGCTGGCTCCACCAGCGGTGGCATTAAAATGATACGTGTTATTGTGCTGTTCAAGTACATCAGGAAGTCCATTTACGAGCTGATTCACCCATCAAGTGTTTATACAATCAAGATTTCCGACCAGCGGGTCGAGGAGATGTCGGTGAAGCGCGTCGTTTCGTTTTTCTCGTTGTTTTTCATCTTGTTCATTATCAATGTCGCGCTGCTCACTGCAACGGGGATGAAGATGGAGGACTCGTGCATTTCCTTCCTGACCTGTTTCAGCAACTACGGTCCCGGATCAGGCATCACAGGACCGAGCGGCAATTTCGACGCCATTCCCAATGCCGCCAAATGGCTCCTTTCGTTCGACATGCTCGTCGGGCGTTTGGAAATCTTCACCATCTTACTGTTGTTCTCTCGGAGTTTTTGGCGTTCAAAGTGACAAAACCTTGTCTATACCCCGTTTTTCTGCTTTATGATAGGAACATAAACGATGAGGAAAACAAGAATGAGTATTGACAATAGGAAAATTCCTAAAATGATGTAATACAACACTAACGCCAAGATGCTTCGCCATGCGGTTTTGGCAATGCTGAACCCCAACATCTTTCGGAAACAAGCGGTTAGGGCTGCAACAATGACAAGAGGGACAAAATTGCTCATGGAATCGGAAGCGTTTCCGGAAAACATATACATCAGACTGATTAAACATCGATAGAGAACCACCACGACCATCGAATAGGCGATGGCAATCAAGTATTCTGCCCGATAATAGCGTTTCCTGTTGGTTTTGCCATACCATGCCCTTGTGACGAAAAGGAACACGGGGATGGTCAGCATGGTAACGGCGGTGTAATGGTTGTTGTAAAAAGTGATAGTATGACCTATTAACTTAAAAAACTCGGCTCTGCCTTTTTCTGACGATGACCCATTCACAACAAGTTCGGTTTTCCCATCTTTCTCAGCCTTGATAATCTCTTGTTCAATTGATTTGATATCTTCGCGACTGCCTGTAATTGAGAACAATAAGATGAGAACCGTCAATGT
>Ga0326514_10000668_pt1 | contig 23049 bp, 24 predicted proteins | sample 3_2548_0518_D_FD_203653 | JGI IMG/M metagenome (GOLD analysis project Ga0326514, IMG submission 203653) | Bovine rumen microbial communities from UC Davis, California, United States - 3_2548_0518 | ecosystem: Host-associated > Mammals > Digestive system > Stomach > Rumen | place: USA... | reverse complement strand
GGCGAGCTTTTCGACCGTCTGAAAGTCTTAGGTGCAGATCTTCTGATTAAAACTCTCCATGACATTGAATCCGGGACGGCTCCCAGAATACCGCAGAACGATGAAGAAGCTTCTAATGTACATATGCTGGATAAGTCCATATGCCCAATTGATTTTTCCGCCACATCCAAACAGGTCATCAAAAAGATCTATGGTCTGCAGCCGTGGCCCGTGGCCACAGCCAGCATCGGTGGGAGCGATCTGAAGGTTTTCAAAGCAGTGTACACGCACCGCAACTATGATAAAGTTGCAGGAACTGTTGTCGCAGCAGATAAAAACGGAATTGAAGTTGTCTGCGGAGACGGAGATTCTATCCTGATCACTGAAGTTCAGGCGTCCGGCAAAAAACGCATGGCCGCATCAGACTATCTGCGCGGTCATCCGCTGGAGGTAGTATGAGCGCACTGGATTCACGCCTTGCGGCAATCTACATTCTGAAACGCTTTCGAAAACAGAAATCCTGGGCTTCCGAAACGATTACATCGGCCCAGAATCGATATAATCTGGATTCGCGCGACACCGCTTTAGCAGCTGCGCTTTCAAAAAGTGTATTGGAACATCAGTCCTTGATTGATTTTTATCTGCAGCATTTCAGCAGTATTCCGATGGATAAAATGGAAAGTGATGTTCTGGAACTGCTTCGGGTTGGAGCCGCCCAGATTCTTTACATGGAACGAATTCCCGATTCCGCTGCAGTAGACACTGCAGTTTCCGGGTGCAGGGCACTGGGCAGAAAAAAAGCTTGCGGTTTTGTCAATGCGGTTCTGAGAAATATGATCCGTGAAAGGAACAACCTTCCGGAACCGGATTCCTCTGATCCTGAGGAGAATCTTTCGATACGTTACAGTCATCCAAAATGGCTAGTCCATCGGCTGGTATCGCGATACGGCAGGGAGCATACCGAAGCTTTTATGATATCCAACAATGAGAATGAAAGCCGAACCCTGTATGTTAATACATTGATTGCCGATGCGCATCAGTTTGAATCTGCGCTTCATGAACAGGGAATATCATTTGATTCAGATCCTCAACGGCCGGATTCTGTTCAGATCCGACAGATGGGGCGCGTAGATAAGATCCCCGGTTATTCTGACGGACTGTTCTATATTCAGGATCCTGCTGCACACGAAGTGTCATCTGTTGCGGGGATCGAACCGAACATGTCCGTGCTGGACTGCTGTGCCGCACCTGGCGGGAAGACTGTCAGTTCTTCTATTCGGATGAAAAACACCGGCTCCATAACAGCCTGTGATATTCACGAGAATAAGCTTCACCGTATTACGGAAAACTGCAGTCGTCTGCAGATTACAAATGTTGAATGTCTTGCTCATGATGCCCGAGAACCCCTCAAGGGCAGTTTTGACGTAGTTTTGGCAGATGTACCATGTTCCGGTATGGGCGTAATACGAAAACGCCCTGAGATTCGATATAAAAGGGAGGAAGAGATTCTCGGTCTTCCTCAGATACAATATGATATTCTCTGCAATGTATCAGAGAACGTAAAACCCGGCGGAATCCTGGTGTATTCCACCTGTACGGTACTGAAAGAGGAAAATGAAGACGTGGTGCATCGTTTCCTGTCTGATCATTCCGGTTTCGAACTGGTTCCGTTCACAACGTTCGGTCAGAGCTGTGATGGAATGTTTACTTACTGGCCGCAATTACATCATACGGATGGATTCTTTGTATGCAAGATGAAGAAAACAAATTAATAGATATCCGCTCATTGGCTCTGGACGAACTGAAGGCCGAGATGTCAGAGATGGGGCAACCGTCATTTCGTGCCAAACAGATATTTCAATGGCTTTCCCGTGATATCGGAAGTTTTGATGAAATGACGAACATTTCAAAAGATCTTCGCCAACAGCTGGCACAGCGTTATAGTGTATACCGTCCTGTTGTATTGAGCAAACAGGTTTCATCAGAAGACGGAACTATTAAATATCTCTGGGAATTGGAAGACGGCAACGCGGTGGAAACTGTTGTCATGAGCTATCACTATGGCAATACCATTTGTATCTCCACCCAGGTAGGCTGCCGGCAGGGTTGTGCGTTCTGTGCCTCCACCATTGGAGGTCTTGTTCGAAACTTAACTCCTTCCGAAATGCTGAGCGAGATCATTTTTTCGCAGGCGGATTCCGGAAAGAAGATCAACAATATAGTGTTGATGGGCATCGGGGAGCCGCTGGATAATCTGGATAATGTCATAAAATTCCTTCAATTGGTCAACTCTTCTGATGGAGTTAACATCGGAATGAGACATATCACTTTGTCTACCTGCGGACTGGTTGAAAAGTTTGACAAATTGGCTTCATATAATTTACAATTAACGTTAACGGTTTCACTACATGCTCCCGATGATGAGACCCGTTCCAGAATCATGCCGGCAAATAATGGACGTGGCATTGATGCGCTTCTGGATGCCTGTCTTCGGTATTATGAAAAGACAGGCCGCAGGATCTCTTTCGAGTATGCAATGATCAACGGTGTGAATGATTCTGATCATCATGCCAAACTTCTGGCTGACTGTGCAAAGAAAGTCGGAGCACATGTGAATCTCATTACACTGAATTATGTCGCAGAACGTCCGTTTAAACCGACGACAGATGCTCAGATGGAATCCTTTATCAAGATCCTTACAGATCGGGGAGTCAATGTCACTGTACGCCGGAAACTTGGCAGCGATGTAGATGCCTCTTGCGGACAGCTTCGTCGTAAAAGAATGACGACATAGGAGTTGCTATGGAGTATTTCGGAAAAACCGATATTGGGAAAGTACGAAAAGAGAATCAGGACGATTTTGCAATCCGGGAGGATTCAGAAAGACGTCTTGTCGCTGCTGTTGTGTGTGACGGCATGGGCGGAGCAAAAGCCGGAGGCCTTGCCAGCAATCTCGGCACCAAGACTTTTATGGACTATCTTGAGCGTCATCTGTTTGGTTCCACTTTGAAACGGCCTTCTTACAGCAAGATTATCTCCACTGCCTGTGCAGAATCCAATGGTATCGTATACCAGTATTCCTGTTTCGATGCTGATTATAATGGCATGGGCACGACATTGGTGGGAGCTCTTATTCGAAAAGATCAGGCTTTTATCGTAAATGTCGGTGACAGCAGAGCATATCTGATCAGCAAAAAATCAATCCAGCAGATCACGCAGGATCACTCTCTTGTTGCGGAGATGGTCCGCAGAGGAGAGATTACTGAGGAACAGGCTAAGAATCATCCTCGTAAGAATATTATTACAAATGCGCTGGGGATCGAAGGAGAAATTCAGTCGGATGTATTTCATATCAAACTGCATAAAGGGGATCGGCTTTTCCTGTGCAGTGATGGAATAACAAATATTATTTCTGATGATGAACTTCTCAACTATTCTCAGATTTATGACTCGGCAGAAGAATTCGTCAATCATCTGATTCAAGTTGCACTGGATCGCGGTGCACCGGACAATACAACGGCTGTTGCCGTTACTATTTAAGCAGGAGGTGATCATATATGGTAAATGAAGATAAGTACATTGGAAAACTTCTGGATGACCGTTATGAACAGCTCGAGCTTATTGGTTCCGGCGGTATGAGCGTGGTGTATAAATCTCTGGACCGCAAACTAAATCGCTATGATGCCATTAAAATTCTGAAAGACGATCTCATCGCCGATGATGAATCCAGAGAGCGTTTTTTGGCAGAATCCAGAGCAATTGCCATGCTTTCACATCCGAATATCGTTTCGATCTATGACGTGGGACACAGCGATGATGTAGGAGATGCTATTGAATATATCGTTATGGAACTCATCGATGGCATCACGCTGAAGCAGTATATCAAAAAACGCGGACAGCTTAACTGGAAGGAATCCCTGCATTTTTCAGCACAGATTGCAAAAGCACTTGCTCATGCCCATGAAAAGGGAATCATTCACAGAGATATCAAACCTCAGAACATTATGCTTCTGAAAGACGGCACGATCAAAGTTGCAGATTTTGGTATCGCAGCGCTGCAGAACAGTATGGGTGACTCCGATGAAGCACTTGGTTCTGTCCATTATATGGCACCGGAGCAGTCTAAAGGAGCCGCAGCAGATGCTCGTAGTGACATCTATTCTCTGGGTGTCGTAATGTATGAAATGCTCACCGGCCAGTATCCCTATACCGGGGAGACACCGGAGGAGATTGCCATTAAGCACATCAACGGCAATCCTGTCCGTCCGCGCAAACTGAATAAATCCATTCCTGTTCGTCTTGAAAAGATCATTCTTAAGGCAATGTCCAGTGATCTGCAGACCAGATACCAGACTGCAGAGGAAATGGTTCAGGATCTGGAACACTTCCGTAAAGAACAGGTTACCGAGGAGATGAAGTCCTCCATCGGACCCATCGATCTGGAACCAAAGGAAACCAAACCGGTGAAAAAGACTCCTGTCAAAAAAGAAGTGAAGGAAAAACCGGTTCCTGAAGTGGCACCCATCCGTGAAAAGGGTGAGCTAACCAAGGAAAACTATAAAAAACGCCGCAGACGTTCCCGTAAAGTCACAATGCTTACCGGAGTGTTCTGTGTGTTGCTCCTCATATTGGCTCTGGTCGCATTTCTATGGAATTTCTGGCTGAAAGATCTTTTCTCCGCCAGCGAAAAAGTGGAAATCCCCGATTTTTCCGGTCAGAAGTACGAAGACGTTATTAACAACAAGGAATACAAAGGACTGTATAATTTCTCCGAGAAGGTGGCCATCGATACTCAGCACGACTATGGTACCATCATCGGTCAGACACCTGCAGCGCATAAGAACATGTCCAAACTGTCTAACGGAATAGACATCGAGTTTACTATCAGTTCCGGATATACCCAGGTGGAAGTACCGGATATCGGTGATGGTAAATTCACCGGAGCGGAAGCAAAGAAGATCCTTGAAGATGCCGGTTTTGTCGTTCAGACAAACACGGCACCATCCGGCTCCATTAAAGAAGGATATGTGATTAGCTGCACTCCGGAAATTGGTACGGATCAGGATATTGGTTCTACCATCACAATCCTTATCAGCTCTGGTCCTGAAAAAACTACGGTCGAGATGCCGGAACTGGAAGGAAAGAACATTACAGAAGTCCGTGCTATTATCGAAGAGAACAAGTTGAAATTGTCGGAGGAAATCACATATACGCCTAACAGCGGCAAGGCCTCTGGTACTGTAATAGGACAAGTTCCTAAACCTGGAGTGAGTGTCAGCAACGGCACCACTGTCTATGTAGAAGTTGCCAATTAATACATTAAGAGGTATGTATGCCGAAGGGAACGATAATTAAAGCATTAAGTGGTTTTTATTACGTAAAGACTACGGACAAGATCATACAGTGTCGTGCCAGAGGAAAATTCCGTTTAGATGGAATGACTCCTCTGGTCGGCGACCATGTCATCATCATGGAAGATCAGAATGGGGAAGGAAGGCTTGAAGAAATCCTTCCCCGTAAAAATTCCTTCATACGACCGGCAGTAGCCAATATCGATGTCATGGTATTTATTGCTGCCAATACGAATCCCATTACCGATCCTTTTCTCATCGACCGGGTTTCTGTTATTTCCGAGTATGCCGGGTGTGAAACCGTGATCTGTATCAATAAGACGGATATAGATTCAGGAGAAGAATTGTACTCAATTTATGAAAAATGTGGATTCCGTGTGATCTCCACAAGCGCTCTTACCGGATCCGGAATTGTAGAATTGAAAGAACTTCTGAAAGGAAAAATCTCTGCATTTACCGGCAACTCCGGTGTTGGGAAATCCAGTATACTCAATTCCATTTCACCGGAATTGAATCTGAAAGTGGATGATGTAAGCGATAAACTAGGTAGAGGCAAACACACCACCCGGCATGTAGAACTCCACGATATCGGAGAGGATACATATATTGCGGACACTCCCGGATTTGCTTCCTTTGATGTTGATATGATTGCCGGGATTGAGAAAGAAGATCTCCCTGCATGCTTCCCGGAGTTTCGTCCTCATTTGGGAAAATGCCGCTTTGACGACTGTTATCATATCAATGAACCGGACTGCTCCATTCTGACCGCTGTAGCGGAAGGTGAGATACCGGAAACACGTCATCAGAGTTATGTACGTTTATTTGAAGTTGCAAAAAACAGGAAAGACTGGGAGAACAAGAGCAGAACAAAAAGTGGCAGAAAATAGTGTTGCTTATGGCAATACTGTGTGATAATATTCATATTTAGTGAAATTTTAGTATTTGAAGGAGTTGTTTTTATGTCCGGACATTCGAAATGGCATAACATTCAAAAGACCAAAGGCGCTGCTGATGCAAAACGCGCTCAGACCTTTACCAAGATCGCCCGTGAAATGATCGTTGCGGTCAAGGAAGGTGGAGGGGGCAACCCGGACAGCAATTCCAAACTTGCCGCGGTTATCGCAAAAGCAAAAGCCGCTAACATGCCCAACGACAACATCAAGAGAACTATCGAGAAGGCATTAGGTGCTGGCAATACCGACAACTATGAACGCATCACCTATGAAGGATATGGACCTAACGGTGTTGCCGTTATTGTTGATGCGATGACGGATAACCGCAATCGTACTGCCAGCGAAGTACGCCATTACTTTGATAAATACGGCGGAAATCTCGGCGCTACCGGATGTGTTTCCTGGTCGTTCGACCGCAAAGGTGTCATTGTTATTGATAATGAAGATCAGGAGCTGGATGAAGATACCGTTATGATGGACGCACTGGACTGCGGAGCCGAAGATTTTGAACCGGATGAGAATATCTATACGGTCTACACGGTTCCGGATGATGTTGCTGCTGTTTCCAACAAACTGACAGAGAAAGGCTATGCTCTTCTTTCTGCTCAGGTTGAAATGATTCCGCAGAACGGTTATATCAAACTGGACAGCGAAGATGATGTGAAGAACATGGAGAAAATGCTTGAAATGTTCGAAGACAATGATGATGTGCAGAACGTTTGGCACAACTGGGAAAACTGATCATAATATTATAAAACGGCCATTGCATGAAATGTCACGCAATGGCCGTTTTTGAGTCCGCCTGTAAGCCGGGTTCTGTTAAAAGCAGTCATCTATCTGTGGCAGGGGATTGCTCCCGTGCTCAAGCCACCTCCTCAGGACGGCGGGGCGTGCCTGTATGTCCTTCCACGGTGTTGCTCCGAATAGAGTTTACAGCGTCAGCATGTCTCCATGTGACGGGTGAGCTCTTACCTCGCCTTTCCACCCTTACCGGAAAACCGGCGGTATATTTCTGTTGCACTTGTCCGAGGGTCACCCCTGGCGGATGTTATCCGTTATTCTTGCCCCTGGAGCCCGGACTTTCCTCACGTACATATTTTCATATTGTACCCGCGACTGCTCAGCGAACTACTTTAGTTATTGTAGCACCGAGTTTATTGAAGTCAACATTAATTTCCACGGCGAAATTCTTGTAAACTGATGAAAGCAGGTTTATAATTTCTCCTGATAATATCCCCATGAAAACTGAGGTAATCCGAATGACAATGAATGAATATATCAACAGCTTGAAAGGAAAGTCTATTGGAGTTCTCGGGATCGGTGTAAGTAATATTCCATTGATCCGCACTCTTCTGGATCATGGCCTGACCAACATTACCGCATGTGATGTCCATTCCGAGGAGGAACTGGGAGAAGCTGCGCTGGAGTTTAAATCCAGAGGAGTAAAGCTCCAGCTGGGCCCTGACTATCTTGAACAGCTTGATTTTGACGTTATTTTCCGCACTCCCGGTCTGATGCCTTTTGATCCACATCTTGTTCACGCCAAAGAACAGGGAAGTATCCTCACTTCAGAAATGGAAGCATTTCTTAAAATCTGTCCCTGTCGTGTTATCGCTGTAACCGGTTCAGACGGCAAAACTACTACCACCACTATCATTTCAGAGCTTTTGAAAAAACAGGGCTTCCGTGTCCATTTAGGAGGCAATATCGGCCATCCGCTGTTTTCGGAAGTGGAAATGATCCAGCCGGAGGACATTACCGTTCTTGAGCTGAGTTCTTTCCAGCTGCACAGTATGGATGCTCATCCCAATATTGCTGTGATCACCAATATTTCTCCGAATCATCTTGATAAGCATCTTGATTATAAGGATTACTATGATTCCAAAGCCAACATCTTTCTGAAACAGAACAAAGAAGATCACCTGATCCTGAATGCGAGAGATGAAATGACTCCGTATTATGAAGGAATGAGTGCTGGAAACATTTCTTATTTTGCCAGAGAGCAGAAGGTGACAGCCGGAGTTTTCAGCGAGGGTGACCGCATTTATTCGGTCGAACCCGGCGCTGAACCTCAGTTGATCATGTCATCGACCGATATCATCCTGCCCGGAGTTCACAATCTCGAGAACTATCTTGCAGCTATATGTGCCACACGCGGCCTGGTCACAGATGAGACTTGCAGGGAAGTAGCTCATACCTTTGCCGGTGTGGAGCATCGTCTGGAAAGGGTCCGGGTATGGAACGGGATCACTTTTATCAATGATTCCATCGGAACGAGTCCGACACGCACCATTGCGGGACTCCACGCCATGAAGAAAAAACCGATCCTTATCGCCGGCGGATACGATAAGGGGATCCCATTTGAAGAACTGGGAGTCGAGGTCAACAAATACTGCAAGAAAGTGTACCTTACCGGTGCTACCGCGAGAAAGATTTATGACTCCATTCTGAACGCTGGAAACCGTGAGACAGATCATCCTCCCGTAGAGATCGTAGATGATTTCAAAAACTGTTTCCATGCTGCAGTATCCGCAGCAGAGGAGGACGATATCATTCTTCTGTCCCCGGCATGTGCCGCATTCGATCATTTTAAAAACTTCATGGAACGGGGTAAATACTACAAGGAACTGGTTTCCGAGCTTTAAGGCAACACAAAAGAGACGGTCCGGGATTTTGATTCTCAGACCGTCTCTTTTACATTTTCTTATTATTCAGGGATCTTACAGACATCCACCCATCGCAACGCACAGGAGATCCTAAAAAGCTCATCCGGTGTCAGTTCAATGGCACTGTTGGCACTTCCAACGGCAGGAAAGACAGAAGAAAAACGCTTTACGCTGGAATCAATGTAGATCTCCACGTCTTCCTTTACCGCGAAAGGGCACACCCCGCCGACATTATGTCCGATCAGCTCCTCCACGACATCATGTGTAAGCATGGAGGCTTTCAGCCCAAACTCAGCTTTAAATTTCTTGTTATCCACACGAGCATCGCCTGCTGCGACAACAAGTACAGGATTGACTTTCCCTTTAAAAGACAGCGTTTTTGCGATCCTGGCGCCTTCCACTCCGACAGCCTGTGCTGCCAGATCAACTGTAGCACTGGAAACATCGAAGACCTGAATCCGATCTTCCACTCCATACTGTTTCAGATATGCTGTCGCGGATTCTAAAGACATAGAAATGAATCCTTTCTGTCAGATTATCTGCGGCCAAAACCACCGCCACCGAAGCCGCCGCCTCCATGGCCCATTCCGCCGCCGAAACCACCAAAACCACCGCCGTGGCTGCTTCCGCCAAAAGAGCCCCATGAGCTTCCGCCCGTAAAATTTGAATGATGGGATGACGGATTATAAAAATCGTAATAGTTATGCATTCCTGTGTGGTATCCCCAGTAAGGACGACGTGGTCCGAAGAACAGAAAATAGGGGAGCCAGGTCCCGGTTCGAATATAATGAGTCCGGCGAATAGATCGAACGATAGCATGAAAGAAGATATACAGGAATATCAACGTGCAGATAAGTGAAAAAAGGTCCACGCTGCTTCCGTATTCTCCGTAGGTATCCGAGTTCGTAATATACTGATCGGCATGGGATACATTTGCAGTGTATTGTGTATCAAACCATTCCAACATACCATCAAAGATCGTGTTGACTGCCTGATCATATTTACCGGCATCAAAATAATCCTCAAACTTATTGAGATCTTCTCCGAGACTGTCTGCAAGAGAATCTACATCAATACCGAGACCGCACTGGATGTAATACTTGTTTTCCTCCGTTACCAGCAGAATGAGAATCCCGTTATTGTAATCGCTGGAACCGATACCCCAGCTGTTGAACAGCTTCATTGCGTATTCATCGCTGCTGAACCCTCCGGTATATTTCACCGTGGCAACAACGATCTGAGCTCCGCTGCACTGCTGTTCCAGTGCACCGTTGAAATTTTTGATCTTCTCAACAGTAGACTGGGAAAGGACATTTGCATTATCCGTTACGTAATATACGTCACTGGCGTTCAGCGTTTCCGCATGGATCGGTATCACAAGAAAACTTGTGATCATGATCAGAACGATTAAAACATGAATAAACCTTGTTCTCATGTCATCACCTTAAGCAAAATATGCAGGAGCTTTTACTCCGGACAGCTTTGCCAGAATATTGGCCGGGAAGGAATGATACGGCCCATTGATGAAAGTGCTGACAGATTCGTTGTAACCGGAGCTCTCGATCGTCGCTATAGCACCGTCATAGTTCGTCAGATACTGAGAGAATCCGGTCTGATCCCGCTCATTGAGCGTTTTTGTCTTCAGCTCATTGATCACCTGTGTAGCAACTGCTGTCAGATCGGAATAGTTTGCATACAGTTCTTTAATATTGCCTTCCTTACCGTCCAGATTGGTCTCCATATGACTTCTTGCATCATTGAGTGATGTTGTATCAATCCCGTATTCCATGGCGATCGTACTGATCCCGAGACAGGAGCTGGAAATGTTTTTCAGTTGTGTAAAGACCGATGGATGCAGATAGCCATCATAATTGATACCATTATAAAAACCTTCCGTGATATCGTTGACTTTATTACCCAGTTTCACGTGAGTGGCAAGAAGGGTAGAGGCGATCACAAGAATCACTGCCAGTATGATAGCAACTGTTTTATTCTTTAAAAAACCCATTTTATACACCTGTTGTACTTCCTGATTGAGTAATCAGAGTTTAATATGAAACGGACGGTCGATTATCCACGCATTTCAAGCAGTTTCTGCTTCAGTTCGCCCTCGATCTGTCCCAGTTCGATCTCTGCCTGTTCGCGGCGGGCACGACCCTCATTCTGGATCTGCTTCACTTCTTCCAGCGTATCAATCAATTCCTGATTGGTCTTTTTCAGTGTTTCAAGATCAATGATTCCGCGCTCGGATTCCTTGGCCACAGCCACACTGCCCTGATGCAGCTTTTCAGCATTTTCTTCCAGAAGCTTATTGGTGACTTCCGTAACTTCATTCTGGGCTTTTGCAGCCTGTTCTGAGTGGTAGATGGACAGTGCCATTACCATCTGGTTTTTCCAAAGAGGAATGGTATTGACGATGGACGATTGGATCTTCTCACTCATCAGATTATCATTATTCTGAATCATGCGGATCTGCGGAGCCATCTGAATGGAAACGACACGGGTCAGTTCAAGGTCGTGGATTTTCTTCTCGAATCTGCCGATCATATTGGCAAAATCATTTGCTTTCTGAGCGTCTTCCGCATTGCCGCTTTTTTCGGCAGCAGCTTTCATTTTGGGGAGTTCTTCATTGCGGAGCTGTTCAGCTTTGATCTTACCTGCAATGATATACATGGTAAGCTCTTTCTGATACTCTTCGTTGCGTTCGTACATCTTATCAAGCATTGCAGTATCCTTCATCAGGACGATCTGATGCTGCTGAAGCTGCTCAACGATCTTATCTACGTTAACTTCAGCCTTATCATACTGTGCCTTAAGACTGGCAAGGCTATGCTCGGTCTTTTTAAACAGACCTTTAAGTCCTTTCTTATCTTTCTCATCGAAATTGAATCCTTCCAATTCAACAACCAGATCAGAGAGGATGCCGCCGACTTCTCCGAGATCCTTAGTCCTAACAGACTGGAGAGCAGACTCAGAAAACTCTGCAATGTTCTTCTGTGCCGCTGCACCATAATTGAGGACCTGTTCCGTGTTGAGAACATCGATTTTATCTGCAAATTCACGAACCGCTGCCTGCTCCTCCGGAGACAGAGAGTTGATATCCAGACGTTCGCCGGAAACATCATCGGTATATACCGATTCCGTTGCTTCCACAGCGTCATCAACAGCTTCCTGTACAGCAGTCGCAAATGCATTGCCGGTTTCATTGGGATCCAGAGTCAGGTGAATGGAAGAGGTTTCAGTTTCGTTCTTTACTTCAAATTCGTTGTTATCAGCCATTTGTTCTATTTCCTTTCGTTTAACATTAGAAAAAGTTCTGTATATTTATCATTTGACAGCAAAATCTGATTTTCCGGACAGACCTTCACGTTCCAGCATCTGGTTCATCACCTGTATGTCGGTTTCAATATCCAGAGCCTGATTGGCAAACAAAGCATCCAGCTGCTTTTTATAAGCTGCAATAGCGGTGTCCAGCATTGACTCGATGTTTTCCATGCTTTTATCCAGGTTGGATCCCGAGATACCCTGACTGCTCATCCGATCATAGGAGTTCAGCAGTTTCAGAGTGGTGGGAAGGTAATAGTTCATAAACTGCTTGATCTGAGGAACATCGGATGGATCTTCGATCGCATCCTGAATAATCTTATCCGTGATCTGCATCAATTCATTGATTCTGGACCGGATCTCCGGTTTTTCAATGGATTTGTACAGTCGGCCCATCTCAGCGAGCGCCATGCGTCCTTCCTTAACGATAGGATCCACTTTCGGTCCATAACTGATGTTTTCCTGTTCCTGTTTGATCTCTTCTGCAGATGGTTTCTGGGAAGAGAGGACCATATAAGTCAGATAGGACGCGATTCCCGAAAGAACTGCAGTCAAAATCAGGGCCCACAGCTTATATACAGGGAAAATAATGCTGCAAAGCACCCAACAGAGGGCGAATGCGTAAATTGGAAAGACAGTTTTTTTGTTTTTTAAGGTCAATCAACTCACCTCGCTCAGATATATATAAATATTATATAATAATAAATATAATATTATCAATGCGAAATACCGTCAAGGTATTGGAAATATCCAACAATTATTGTATAATATATCAGTTAGATTTGACGATTATTTTTCCGTTTTTTTCGGAGGTACTCTAATGATAAAAATCGCTCCTTCCATTCTTTCTGCCGATTTTTCAAAACTCGGCAGGGAAGTGGATGAATGCATGCAGGGCGGGGCAGATTATATCCATTTTGACGTAATGGACGGGGAATTCGTCCCTAACATTTCCATTGGAATCCCCGTGCTGAAATCCCTGCGCAAATATACTGATAGTTTCATCGATGTTCATCTGATGATCGATCGCCCGATCCGTTATGTGGATACGTTTGTAAATGCCGGCGCGGACCTTCTGACATTCCATGTGGAATCCGACTCAGAAGAGAATATCATGGCTGCAGTCAGAAAAGCAAAAGACCTTGGTAAAAAAGTCGGGTTGTCCGTAAAACCAAAAACACCGGCAGATGCCCTGTATCCATATATGGATCTTCTGGACCTGGTTCTGGTCATGACAGTGGAACCGGGTTTTGGAGGCCAGTCCTTTATGGCAGATATGCTGCCGAAAATTGAAGCTTTTGCATCATATATTGAGGAGCATCAACTGAACTGTGAGTTGGAAGTAGACGGCGGTATTGATATTAATACCGCACCTTTGGTCAAACAGGCCGGCGCAAATGTTCTCGTTGCCGGAAGTGCTGTGTTTCGCGAAAGTGACCGCGGACAGATCATCCGGGCATTACGCGATGTCTGAGAAAACAGAAGGAGATCACTATGGATTTTTATCCTGCTTCAATGGAAAACCTGATAGATAAATTTGCTTCTCTTCCTGGTGTCGGCAGAAAAAGCGCACAGCGCCTGGCATTTCACATGCTCTCTCTTCCTGACGGTCAGGCAGAGCTGTTTGCCGATGCAATCATTCAGGCGAGAAAAAACGTCCATTGCTGCAAGGTATGTCAGAATCTAACAGAAGGTGATATCTGTGGAATCTGTGACAATGACAACCGGGATCATTCTACAATCTGCGTTGTTACGGAACCGAAAGATGTCATTACGATTGAACAGAGCCATGAGTATCACGGTGTTTATCATGTGCTGCATGGAGCGCTTTCTCCCATCAGCCATGTAGGCCCGGACGATATTCGGATCCGTGAACTGCTTCAGCGAATCGCAGAGAATGATATTCACGAGATCATAATGGCAACGAACCCAGACACCGAAGGTGAAGCCACTGCTATGTATATTTCCCGGCTTCTTCAGCCATTTGGAGTAAAAGTTACCCGCCTGGCCTATGGCATTCCGGTGGGATCCAATATCGAATTTGCGGATTCCGCGACCATCGTACGAGCAATTGAGGGAAGAACAGAAATGTAATTGACGCGGATAAGAACTTAAATACAAGATGGAGGTTATATGGCGAATACTAAAAACAATAATAAAAAGCCAAAAGAACGAACGACAGAAGAACGAAAAAACAAAGATAATAAAAAGATCTCAAACAAAGCAATAAATAAATCCAAAAACGGAAAAGTCTCTTCCAGGAAGAGACCTGTTCCCACCGGCAGGAAGGTACAGAAGAAAACATCGAAACTCAAGATCATTCCGCTGGGAGGTCTGGGTGAGATTGGTAAGAACATGACCGTTTTTGAATATGAGAATGATATCATTCTCGTCGACTGCGGCATGGGATTTCCTGATGTGGATATGTACGGTATCGATGTTGTCATTCCAGATATCACATATCTGAAAGACAATATCAGCAAGGTTCGCGGTATCGTGATCACTCACGGTCACGAAGATCATATCGGCGCCATTCCATATGTCATCAACGAGTTGGATGTCCCCATTTATGGAACTGCACTGACTAACGCTATCATTGAGCTGAAGCTGGAAGAACGGGATCTTCTGAAAAACACTCAGATCTTTACGAAAAAAGCGGGCGATCACATCCGTCTCGGCTGTTTTGATGTGGAGCTGATCCATGTCAATCACAGCATCTCTGATGCGGTGGCGCTGGCAATCACCACGCCCATCGGTGTCGTGATACATACGGGAGATTTCAAGATCGATGTATCTCCTATTAACAGTGAAATGATCGATCTGACCCGTTTTGGTGAGCTTGGAAAACAGGGAGTACTGGCACTGCTGTCTGATTCTACCAATGTTGAAAAGGCAGGACATACCGATTCCGAGCGGAAGGTCGGGGACGGCTTTGAAAAACTGTTCTACGGCTGCACAAAACGGATCATCGTCACAACATTTGCATCCAACGTTGACCGTATCCAGCAGATCATCAATGCGGCAGTAAAATACAAACGCAAAGTTGCTGTGACCGGACGCAGTATGGAAAATATCATCAAAGCTGCAACGGAACTTGGCTATATGTCCGTGCCAGCCGGGACTCTGGTTGAACTGAATCAAATCAACAATATCCCAAGCCACAGACTGTGTATTATTTCTACCGGAAGCCAGGGCGAGAGCATGTCTGCTTTGTATCGGATGGCATTTTCCAATCATCGTCAGATCGACATCGACGCCGGAGACCGGGTCATAATTTCCGCTTCCGCAATTCCAGGCAACGAAAACATGATCAGTCGAGTTATCGACGAACTGTTTACCAAAGGTGCCGAAGTGATCTATGATCGAAAGACCGATCTTCACGTTTCCGGCCATGCTTCTCAGGAAGAACAGAAAATGATACTGGCACTGACCAAACCGAAATACTTCATCCCTGTACACGGGGAGTACCGCATGCAGGTCAAGCACGCTGAGCTGGCACAGGAGATGGGAATTCCTTCCAAGAACACCGTCATTGCGGAAAACGGCAATGTCATCGAGTTATCTGAAAAAAGCATCAAACTGAATGGCTCTGTGCAGTCCGGTGCGGTCCTTGTGGATGGAATGGGCGTTGGAGAAGTCGGTTCCATCGTTTTGCGGGATCGCCACAAGCTGGCGGAAGACGGTATGATCGCAGTTATCATCGCCATGTCCACCTATGACATGCGTCCTGTCAGTGAGCCTGAGATCATTACCAGGGGATTTGTGTATGTGAAGGAACACGAAGACCTTATCGATGAACTGAAACGCGTTACCATGGAATCTGTGGACTCCTGTGACGCCAGAAATATACGGGATATCTCTTCCATCAAGAGCTGCATTAAGAGCAATCTTTCCGGATACCTTTACAAAAAGATGCGATGCAGTCCGATGATTCTTCCCGTTATTGCGGAGGTCTGATCCGTGAATATTCAGATATTTGGACGAAAAAAGTGTTTTGATACGCAGAAGGCTCAACGATACTTTAAAGAGCGGCGAATTAAGTTTCAGTACATTGACGTGGATCGCTATGGTATGAGCCGCGGCGAACTTCAGTCTGTTAAAAATGCAGTGGGACTTGACAACCTGATCAATACAAAAGACGAGGACTATCCTCTTATCCAGTATCTTGCAAGCAATGAAGCCAAGATGGATAAACTGTTTGAAGATCCTTATCTAATAAAAACTCCGGTGGTACGAAACGGCAAAAAGGCTACCGTCGGCTATTGCCCGGAAGTTTGGAAAAACTGGGAGTAATGGAGAATCAGAAATGAAAGATTTGGAAACACAGGCAAAAGAAGCCATTACCGAACTGTTTGCAACCGGCAAGGTAAAACCCGGTTCTGTCGTTGTGATTGGCTGTTCGACCAGCGAGATCGCCGGAAAGCACATTGGAAAAGGATCCGTTCCCGAGAACGCCACGAGCATCGTTGGTGTTTTAATGGAGGAGATCTCCTCACATGGGTGCTATCTTGCAGCGCAATGTTGCGAACATCTAAATCGCGCTCTTGTGGTAGAAGAGAGCACGGCGGAAAAATTCGGTTATGAAGAGGTGTGTGTACGCCCAAGACCGAAAGCAGGCGGCTCCTTTGCCACCGCAGTCTATGAATCCATGGAACATCCGGTGGTCGTGGAGCATGTCAGAGCCAAAGCCGGTCTCGATATTGGCAACACGATGATCGGAATGCATATGTGTGATGTAGCAGTGCCTCTGCGTCTGGAACATAATAAGATAGGGGAGGCAGTTGTTAATGCTGCTTTCAGCAGGCCTAAGCTGATCGGTGGAGTAAGAGCCGATTATCCAGACTGATAAAAAAGCCGCTTCCTAACGGAAACGGCTTTCAGTTTAACAATATAAATCAGATGATGTGCAGAGCAAGTGTAAGAAGAACAAATACCAGTGCGATCCACTTGGTTGCCTTCGCAAGTTTCTGATCCAGAGTCTTGGATTTACCCTTTGAGAAGAAGGTGTCCGCACCACCGGCGATTGCACCGGACAGCCCGGCACTCTTGCCGCTCTGTAGAAGAATAATGATACTTACGACCAGGCCGGACACGACCTGAAGAATGGTAAGAACGAGCTCTAAAGTCATTTGAAATCTATCCTTTCAAGATATTCTTGTTGTTTATCACAAAATCTTAATTATACTAACATATGCGCTTAGCCATTTCAAGTATTAAAAACCATTCAATCGGCGAAAATATTTACTTTTTGTGGAAATATGGAGGACCACTTTCATGATATCACAACTGGAAGAACGGTTATCATTAGGATTTCAATCCATTGATCTGAATCAGAGAAAATGGTTCATGAAGCCCAATGGAACAATTTTTGCGTTAAGCATGACTGATACAGAAGATGCCATCATTGTTCTATATACAGAAACTGTTATGAATGCTGCCATTCATATTTACAACTCATCTGATCCTGTCAGTATTGATCTGCCTCAGAACGAGATCAACATGCAGTTATCTCAGATTATCATGTCCATTTAACCTTGGAGAGAACGAATGCAGAAAAACACGATCCCATTAAAGAAAAATTCCATATATGATGTCCCTATCGACGGTTGGTCTTCCGACGGAAGCGGTGTCGCTCATATCGACGGATACGGTGTCTTTGTTCCAAGGACCATAAAAGGGGAGCGCTGGACGATCAAAATCGTGAAAGTGACAAACTCTGCGATCTATGGAATTCCCGTTCAGCTGCTGGAATCCTCTCCGGATCGGATTACACCCGTATGCGGCAGTTACGGAAAATGCGGCGGATGTCACACCGCCCACATGACCTATGAGAAAGAGCTGTCCCTGAAACTGGAAAACGTGAACAGTACTCTTCAGCACGTTGGGGATCTTGATATTGAAATCAAGGAGATCCTACCTTCCTTGAAAGAGTGTTCATATCGCAATAAATCCATATGTGCGGTAGGCAATGATCCCAAAACCGGTCTTGTCATCTGCGGTTTTTACCAGAAACACAGCCACCGTATCATCCCGGTGGAAAACTGTCTTCTCCAGTCGGAAGAATCCAATCAGGTCAATCGTGTCATAGTTGACTGGATGAACAGGGAACAGATCATCCCTTATGACGAAGGAACACATAAGGGAACCGTTCGCCACATCTTTTGCCGAAAATCGGAGCATACCCATGATTTTGTTGTGTGTATCGTTTCTGCCCGTGGTTTTGGTAATAAAACCGATAAACTGATTGACGAGTTGTGTGAAAAATGCCCGTTTATTACCGGCATCGTTCTAAATGTCAACAAGACGAAGGGGAACACGATACTGACTGGAGATTTCCATACTCTGTGGGGTGATCCCTGCATCAATGATGATCTGAACGGGATTCATTTCAGTATCTCTCCCCAGTCATTTTTCCAGGTAAATCCGTTGCAGGCGGAACGACTGTACAGTAAAGTTGCAGAATATGCTGATCTGAATGGAACCGAAACTGTTTTGGATCTGTATTGCGGCACCGGAACAATCGGACTTTCTCTGGCTTCCCGTTCAAAATCGGTTATCGGAATAGAAATCATCGAAGAAGCGATTGAAAACGCAAAAGAAAATGCAAAACTGAACCACATTTCCAATACAGATTTTTACTGCATGGATGCATCGGAAATTGCCAATAACATTGAGCAGCATTCGCTGAATCCAGATGTTATAGTAGTGGATCCTCCGAGAAAAGGATTAAACGATTCTGTCATTGAATCCATCGTAAAAATGAATCCATCCAGATTGATATACGTGTCGTGTAATCCGGCAACCTTAGCCCGTGATCTTCACATTTTACTGGAAAATGGATTCTGTTATTCTGCCGGTACGGCTGTCGATATGTTTCCCAGAACAAATCATGTGGAGTGCGTCTGTCTTCTGACAAAAGAGAGATAAAACATAGAAGCAGCGATGGCAGTGATGCCAAATTAGAAATGGGTATAAAAGATATGAATGTTTATGATTTTGATGGAACAATCTTTTACTCCGATTGTTCCATAGGATTTGCTATTTGGTGTATGAAACGAAAACCAAAGCTATGGTTCACTTGGTTCCCGCGCATTATAAAGACATTGATCCTATACAAACAAGGTAGAGTACAAAACTATCGCTTACAGCGTGAAATGTTCAGCTATCTTACATTGATCGATGATTTTGATAAGCAGATAGAGAAGTATTGGGATAAATATGAAGGGAAGATATCCGCATGGTACCTTGCACAAAAAAGAGAGGATGATCTCATCATAAGCGCATCTCCTTCCTGTATTATTGAACCAATTGCAAACAGGCTTGGAGTCAAATGTATGGCAACGGAATTTGACCGTGAGTTTGGTGTCTTTACTAACAATCTTATGTATGCCAAGGAAAAGGCTGCATATATGATTGATCGAGGTTTCCCTGTGATTGAAAACTTTTATTCCGATTCTCTTGCCGATACGCCGCTTGCCTTATGTTCCGAAAAAGCACATCTGGTTACAAACAAAGCAACTACGGTTGTTGATTGGCCAGACCTTGATCCTGAAACAATAAAAAAGGCAAAAAAGAAGATTGATACAGGTTGGAAAATACACCTTGAATAGGCTTGATTGAAACCGGCCACCCATTTTATATAAAATGATTATTAATACAGGACAACGAACAGACATACCGGCTTTCTATGCCGAATGGTTTGCAAACAGAATAAAAGAGGGATTTGTATGCGTGCGAAATCCTTATAATCACAGCCAGGTGAATCGATACAGGCTGGATCCGTCCGTTGTGGACGTAATAGGGTTCTGTACCAAAAATCCGGCACCCATGTTTCCTTATATGGATTTACTAAAGGAATTCGGACAGTATTGGTTCGTGACTCTGACTCCGTACGGCCGGGATATTGAACCGGGTGTCCCTGACAAACATCGCCTGATAGAAGATTTCAAAACACTTTCCGGCATGGTGGGAATCGATTCCATATGCTGGCGGTACGACCCGATCTTTCTCTCCGATAAATATACCTCAGAGTATCATCTGCATGCATTCCGGAAGATTGCGGAATGCTTGAACGGATACACAAAAACGGTCGTGATCAGCTATATTGATCTGTACCCCAAAGTCAGAAAGAATTTCCCGGAAGCCAGAGAGGTATCTAAAACCGACCGCGTGAACCTTGGGAAAGGGATCATTAAGATTGCATCTGAATATGGAATGATCGTAAAACCGTGTGCGGAAGGGAACGAGCTTGCTGAATACGGTGCTGACTGCAGCGGTTGTACGAAGATCAGCGACTACGAAAAGGCAATCGGAAGAAGGCTCATCGCTCCTAAAACAAAAGGAGCCAGAGCCGAATGCGCCTGTTATCTGTCCTGTGATATCGGTGCTTATAACACCTGTATGCATTTTTGCCGATACTGTTATGCAAATGCGGAACCGGCAGAGATCATTTCTCAGAACAGACTGCATGATCCCGCATCTCCCTTTCTATTGGGAAACTATATGGACGGGGATAACATCCATGAAGCCCCTCAGAAATCATGGATCGACTATCAGGAAAGAATCCCCGGACTATAAGCAACGGATTTTCAAAATAATTAAAGAAAGCAGTATCATACTTGCTGAGGAGTTGTTCAATAACGATGAATCTAAAAACGATTGGTGCATTTTTCGGGAAATATATGGCTGTAATAGTGTTGGTTGTAGCAGCATTGGCGCTGTTTCTGCCAAAAACATGTCTATGGATTCAGACATCATGGATCAACTATCTGCTGATGATCGTCATGTTCGGAATGGGACTGACACTGAGACCGGAAGACTTCAAAATAGTATTTCAGCATCCGAAAAACATCATTCTGGGATGTATAGCACAATTCACGATTATGCCGCTGCTGGCATTTTTACTTGGAAATATGTTTTCATTGGAAACGGGTCTATTCGCAGGCGTGATGCTGGTCGGGATTTGTCCGGGAGGTACTTCCAGCAATGTAATCACGTATCTCAGCAAAGGTGATGTTGCATTGTCCGTGGGAATGACCACGATCAATACGCTGCTGGCTCCGATCCTTACTCCGGCCATTACCTGGCTTGCCCTCAGGACATCCGTATCGGTAGATATCATGAGCATGTTCCTGTCCATTATCAAAGTCATTATCATACCGATTGCAGCAGGCTTCATTATCAACAGATACTGGGGAGAGTATACCGATAAAATAAGTGAGATCCTGCCAGCCATATCTGTGATTGCCATCGCATTGATCGTTGGGGCCGTGATATCACATAATGCACAGAGCATCCTGGCAACTGGTATCGTCGTATTCGCCATTGTAATTCTTCTTAATCTGCTTGGATATGTTTTGGGATTTCTGCTGGGGACGATATTTGATTTATCTCTGCCGCAGAAGAAAGCACTATCAATTGAAATCGGAATGCAGAATTCCGGACTTGCCACGTCCCTGGCGGGAACCGCATTCCCGAATCTGTCCATGGCTACCGTTCCGGGAGCGATCTTCTCGGTGTGGCATAACATCTCCGGCGCGATACTGGCTAACATCTATCTGAAATTAACGCCAAAAGAGAGTATTTGATTTTGGGACCAGCTGTACACATGAAAATGCCATGAATAAAGATATCCGAACATGTAAATATCGAAGAAAATGCGGTGCCTGTCAGACGTTAAACCTGTCGTACGAGGAAGAGCTTTCACTTAAGATGAAGCGGGAGATCGATCTGCTGGGAAGATTCGGACATGTGCAGGAGATCATTCCATCCTCTCCCTCCGAACACTACCGAAACAAAGCCCAGTATCTTTTCCATTTCAACCACGGGAAGATGATATCCGGTCTGTATCGTTCCTCGGACGGGAAAATCGCTGAGATAGACCATTGTCTGATGGAAGACCGCGAACTGAGCCGCCTTTATCTGCAGATCAGAACGATGATACCGCAGAAAAGAGTTCGCATATTTGATGGAAAAAAGGGTGATCTTCGCCATATCATGATTCGCAAAGGAATTCATACCGGGGAAGTATCTGTCACCTTCGTTACAAAAAACGGACTATTTCCTCAGGCGGAAGAAATCGCCGAAGAGCTGATGAAACATCATCCGAATATCGTCTGTATAACTGCTGTCAAAAACGACTCACAAACTCCTTTGTGGATGAACGGAGAGGAATATCTGATCCGGGGAAGAGGATACATCAATGACAATCTTTGCGGCTGCAGTTTCAGGATCCCTCCCAAAGCTTTTTATCAGATCAACCCCTATTCTACCGAAACGCTTTATCAAACTGCTTTCGAATATGCTCGGATCACGACTTCCGATCATGTATTGGATGCATATTGCGGGATCGGTACTATCGGAATTACCGCTTGTAAGGATGGCTGCGCGTCATTGGATGGCTTTGACATCAATCATGATTCCATTTCTGTTGCCGCTCAAAATGCCGAGCAGAACGGTATCAGAAACTATCAATATACTTGTATTTCCGATTCAAAATGCATCCTTGATAAGAACAGACACTTTGATGTCGTATTTGCCGATCCTCCCAGAGCAGGTTGTGACAGGAGATTTATCTCAACACTTTTGGAACTGCATGCCAATCGGCTGATCTACATTTCCTGTAATCCTCAAACCCTGTCTCGGGATCTAAATATGATGAAAAAGAACTATAAAACAGAATATATTCAACCTGTAGATATGTTTCCCGGGACGACCCATGTGGAAACCGTATGTCTGCTGACACATAGCTGATTGTTTAAACCTAAGACTGGTTTA
>Ga0326514_10000666_pt1 | contig 23085 bp, 21 predicted proteins | sample 3_2548_0518_D_FD_203653 | JGI IMG/M metagenome (GOLD analysis project Ga0326514, IMG submission 203653) | Bovine rumen microbial communities from UC Davis, California, United States - 3_2548_0518 | ecosystem: Host-associated > Mammals > Digestive system > Stomach > Rumen | place: USA... | reverse complement strand
ACATCCACATCTTCACCATCTTTAGGATAGTGGACAAATTCGATAATGTCGTCCTCAACTTCATATATGTCTATTTCGATGGTTGCTCCAAGACCGCTTTCATCCAAAGACACCAGCAACCTGAAGCCTGGCTGGCCGAAATATTTGGAAAAGTCAACATTCAGGACCTCTCCTTCTGCAAAAATCCTATTGTATGAGATTTCTATATTATCATGAATTTTAACGTTTTCTTTTAAGTATTCAACTGCCTGTTTTGTAGTGAGTTCTAATTCTTTCATGATATCCACTCCAATATATAACAATAGGTTTTGACATATATAAATGTTTGTATTATTACGAACAAAAAAAATTTTGATAAAAAAATAGGATTATAGAAGCTCTATAATCACTTCCTTACCGTCATGGATGTGACGCATTTCAAGCAAGTCCTCACCGATTTCATTAAAGTCGACTTCAATGGATTGGTTTAAGATTTCACCTGTTAATTGCAATCCGACTCTAAGGCCTTCGCCTGTCACCTCATCCTCTTCAGTGATACCTAAAACTTCACCGGGAGCAAAAATACGATTGTATGAAATTTCCAAAATGTCTCTGACCTTAACGTTGTTTCTGACGTATTCAATAGCCTCTTCCAAGGTCATTTGAACTTCTTCTACCATAATAACACCATAATTTTAAAAAAAAGAAAAAAGAGAGAAGGAATTATAAATTCCTGTATTCTCTGATTGAAGTATATTCGTCGTCTAATTCGCCGTATGAAGCTAATTTTTCTTTGTTTGCTTCAGCGTCTAAGTAAAGGTTACCTTTACCGTTAAGACCAATATCTCCAGTATATTTAATGTATTTACCTTCGTAAGTAATACCTTCTACTTCAGGATCTACTACGACACCGTCGAGAACAAATCCTTCGAGTAATCTACCGAGGAATCCGTGAATGATGATATTACCGTTTTTCATTTGTCCACCAGGCCAACGGTTTACGTCACCGTCAATTTCAATGATACCTTTGGTCATGTGAATACCAGCTAAGATATCACAGTTACCTTTAACGTGGATTTTTCCACCGGTTAAACATTCACCACATTGTTTTCCAGCGTTACCGCCAACAACGATTTCCCCACCGGTCATACCTCTCCATTCACCAATGTAAGAAGCACCAGTGAATTCTTTGGTATTTCCTTCAATTTCAAGGTATCCGCCGGACATTTCCCTACCAGCGTGAGCTGCTGCGTTACCTTTAACGAGAATGGATCCGCCGGACATTTCTGCACCAACGTGTAAATCCACACTTCCGTTACAGACGATGTCACCGGCACTCATTTTACAGCCGATGTATTTTACTCTGTTTAAGTCACCGTTTAAAATCATTTCAACTTCTTCAGGTCCTGCTGCTTCTCCTTCAACGGTTACAGTGAAGAAGTCAGTTAATGGGAATCTTGAGTTTCCGATTGGGACTTGATATTTAGCAAAATCAGCTTCAGTCCAGGAGAAAATTTCATCTGGAATTAATTCATCGAATTCTAAAGCGATTGAAGAAGTTTTTATTTGATCAAATGTTATTGTTTTCAAATTAAACACCCCTATTTACCATCTACATCTACAACAATTGGGTTTGATACATAGTGGTCGTGTACTGGGTAGTTTTCCCATTTAACTGAGTAGTATTGGGTGAAGAACGGCATAATGTTGTCGATAACTTTTTGCTCGTTTTGTTCCCATCCTTTTACGTTAACCCAAATGTTTTGACTTTCTTTAACTTTTACAATTTCTTTGTCTTTTACTAAGATTTGACCATCTTTAATTGTGTATTGAGCTACGTCGAAACCTTTTTCGATGTCAGCAGCTTGTTTGGATGGGTCAATATCATTAGGATTTATGTCGTATACTGCAATGTCTGCTCTGTATCCAGGAGTAAGTGCACCTCTGTCGGTGAATCCGTAGATTTTAGCAGGAGCAGCTCTTGTAATAGTTGCAATATCGTAGAAATCGTATTCTCTTTCAAGAGTTGGGAGTAAAGTTCTTTTGTGTACCCATTTGTGAACTTCATTGTCACACATGTCTTGTCTTTTCTCATTACTCATCAACCAGGAAATGATTCTAGGATATCTGGTAAATGGACCTGCGTTAGGGTGGTCAGTTGTTAAACATACTCTCCATGGATCTTCAATTAACAAGAATAATTCAAGACCAATAGCCCATTGTAAGGTACTGACAGGGCTTTTCTTGGAGTAAATACATGGAATGATACCTGCTGCAGTTTCACATTCAATATCCTTGTTGGTCCATTTAAGACCGGATAATTTGAATAAGTCGTATTCCATAGGAGCGTCTGCAGTCATGGTAGTGGTTTCGTCGAAAGTTACCTGACCAATATCACAGGTTAAGTTGTCAGCTTTGTTGAAGTGTTTAGCGATTTCTTCAGCACCGGATGTTACATCTTTCCAACTGTTTCCTAAGTAGGAGTGGAACTGTAAGTGAGTTAAGTGCATAACTTGGTCTCTGACTTCTGCTGCGCCTTTACCTTTTTTGATTCCTTTAACAGCATCCATGGTTTCGATTGTGGTTGGTACGTTACCAGGGTGTCCTAAGTCGTTAGGGTGAATGTGGATAGAGTGAGGTAAGTTTAACATTTCGTTAGCTTTTGCGAGTGCAACAATAACTTCTTTGGAAGTTACGTCAAAGTATGGTGCTTTGTCGTTTACACCGTGTACGTTCATACCCCATCCCCATGCTTCACTTCCACATGGGTTTACGATTTTGATACCGTAACCTTTGGAGATTTTTAACCATGCAGATACGAATGCTGCAATGTCTTCAATATTATTATCTTTTGCGTATTCCATTACGAACCAGTTGTTACCGAATAATGGTAAAGCTGGAATATCTAATTGTGGAATAGTTGCGATTTCTTCGTGAGTGTGTTTTGCTTCAAGAGGAGGCATAGCTGCTTCTACAACAGTACCGTAACCTAATCTTGAGTATCTGTAACCGGTTGCAGGACAACTTGGAATGGAGAAACCAGATTCTGATCTTAAAACTTTAGTTTTTTGAGTAACACCTCTTCTGGAATCTTCAGGCCTGTATAATCTTCCTACTACTAATTTAGGACCTGCAACGTGTGCGTGAGGGTCAACACCAGCTGGCATGACTATTTTATCGGTAACGTCTAAGACTTTAGCGTCAGCGGAAACACTATCTACAATAATACCATCTTTGAACATTACGTCCATCTTTTCCCCGTTGACTTCATTAGCAGGGTCGTAGACAATACCGTTTTTAAGAATATATTCCATTATATCACCTTTATAGTGCATTTGGATTTGGCACATATTTTGGAGCTACGTTTGGCTCTTCTCTGAGTTTCATTACTCTTTCTTTCAATTCACGGACAATCCATTCGTCGTCACGACAGGTTTCTGGTTTGTCGATTGCTTTTTTCATGTAGATAGGAACTCCATCCATACGATAACTGGTACCGGCACATTCTACAGCGATGAATGAACCTGGCAGTACTACGTCAGCAAGTTCGGTAGATGGTCCCCAGTGAATATCGATTTGAATAACAGGAATGTTAGCCAAGTGTTGGTTTGCTCCGTTAGGGAAGTGAGCACCAGGGTCAGCTGCAATAACCATGAAACAGTCTGGTTCTTTCCTTACTAATAAATCGATAGTGTTGGTTTCACCCATCATATATCTTGGGTAACCTCTAGCATAGTCTACACCGAAAGCGAATCCACATTCGAATGCCATGAAAATGTTAAATCCGTTTACGTTAAAGTGACCTCTCATTGGAGTAAGACCCCATTTACTGTATTTGTTCAGGTCCTGTACCATTTTAATTGCAATATCAATGTTTCTTTGTTTTGATAATGTGTGGGTTAAACCTAAACCGAAGAAGAGAACACCGAATTCAGCGTTTTTCATTTCTTCTGCTAATTCGTAAATGTCTTCTTTAGGAATTCCGGAAATTACGTCTTGGTATAATTCTTTTCCTCTGAGAACTGCTCTGATAGCGTTGTAGAAACCGTAGTCTCCGTTTTGTTCAAATCCAATCCATTTGTCTGAACATTTTGCGGTATCGGAGAATTTAGGGTCCATGGTAACAACAGTTCTGTCGAATCTTCCTCTTTGTCTGAAATATCCTCTACAGAAAGCAGCGTATCTTGCTAAGTGTCTTGGGTGAGAGTTCATAGCGTTACTTCCAGAGTAAACAATCATGTCAGCTCTGTTTTGAACTTCCCCTAAGGTTTGGATAGGATAACCTGCGTTTTGCACAGCTTGCAGAGAAGGTCCGTGACAGATAGTAGCCTGGTTATCCAATACAGCACCGATGTATTCACCTAATGCTACTCCTTCTTTCATACATTCAGTAGAAGTTTCTGACCATCCGTAGAATACTGGTCTTATGGAATTAGCAATGTATTCTGCAGCTTTGTCTAAAGCGGTATCCCAGTCAACTTCTTTGAGTTCTCCGTTTTCATCCCTAACCATTGGAACAAGTAATCTTTGATCCATATCTTCCATAATTTTACTTGCTCCTAATCTGCATGCGTGTCTGACTGCAACTACGTGGTTGTCTTTAACTAGGTAGTCTAAGTCGTCACAGTTACATCCACAGAATGCACAGGTACAATTTTCAACAATGTGATCATAATCAGTTACAGGTGGTTCATAAGTCATGGTCAATCAACTCCTCCCATTTACGTCCGTGATAAACAGGCAATTCACCTAAAGAATCCATGTTTTCTACAACATCGTCATCTTCTTCATCAACGTATTTTTTGTATACCCATCTCATTAAGTCTGCCATGAGTAATACTTTTCTGTCGGTTTTTTCGACAGTGCATCTGATTCCTTTGTAGGTTGGGTCAGAACAGCAGTAAGTGTCGTGACTTACAATTGTGTTAGCCCATGGTCCTTTACAAATGAATACAGTTCCTTCGTGAGGTGCATCTCTTGATACTGCACAGTTTACTACAACTTCACCGAAATCGGTTTTTACAAGTACGGTATCCCAGTTGTTTACACCTAATTTTGCCATATCTCTTGGATCCATGTAGCAAGTACCAGAAGCGTTTTTGTATTCTTCTTTTAAGGTGGATCCTCTTTTTTTACAAGCACCTTGGTAGATGTCAGAACCTGTGTTTAACATACATTTTAAAACATCGGTTGTTCCTTCACCAGTAATTTTTACATCAGGCACTACAGGTTTTTCTAAATAAGTATTAGCATAATGCATAAATTAATCCCCCTATTCTAACCATATAGCATTTACTGGGCAAAACATTTGACATGTTCCACACTCTTCACATTTTTCAGGACTGAAAAGTTTGATGAATCCGTTTTCAACCATCATAATGACTTCTTCAGTCTTTGCACCATTACCACCAGCATTTTCTGGACTGATAGCAGCATTAACAGGACATGCGATTACACAAATCCCGCATCCTAAACAATTATCTTGATTAACTTTAAGTTCCATCTAATCACCTAGTCTTTAATTGCATCTAAAGCTTCTTTCCAAGTAGTTGAGCTAATAGGTGTGTGGTCTATTTCAGTTCTTTTTACAGTAATTGCACCGTTAGGACATGCTTTAGCACATGCTTTACATTTTACACAGTAATCATTGTTTGCAATTACGTGTTCCATTCTAGAACCAGGACCTGAGGATACAGGGAATGCTAATGCGTTACATCCACAAATATCTACACAAGCTCCACAAGCTTGACATTTTTCATCATCGATTTCAATAGAACCTTCAAATGGTTTTTTGTGTTTAGCTGCGTCAGTAGGACATACTCCCTCACACCATCCGCAGAATACACAAAGTTCTGAGTCAATTACAGAGTTTCCTTTAACAACTGCTTTGGCAGGGTCTAAGTCGTATTCTCCGTAACTGCATGATCTACATACCGCTTTAATAGCGTTGGTAGGACAAGCTTTTTTACATACTAAACAGTATACACAAGCATCTTTGTCAATAACAATGGATTCTTTTCCAGTTTCCTGATCAACAACAATTGCTTCTGCAGGACATAATTCCTGACATACTCCACAGTAAATACATTCATCATCATCCACTTGAATTTCACCGGTTACTAGGTCTGCACGGTCTGGTAAAACTCTTTCAATGACAATGGCGTCACGAGGACATGCGATTTCACATCTTTTACAGTAGATACATTCGTCATCATCGATATCTGAGAAAGCGTTGTAGTGAGGGTATGCTTCGATTTCTTTGATTGGTGTTCCGTCAATAGTCAATACTAATGCGTCAACAGGACATAATCCGGAGCACATACCACATAATACACATTTACTTTCGTCAATGCTTATTCTTTGAACATCAAAGTCTTCTTTGAAGTTTTGAGCGATCTTTTCGTGACCACTGAAGTATACGTCGTTTGAGATTCTGTGACGTGCGTCTACAGCAATTGCGTTTAAGGTAATTGCTTCAACAGGACAGGTTGATTCACAGATTCCACATCCTAAACAAACGTGGTCGTTGAAAGACAAGTTTCTGACTTCTTCAGCAGATCTTGTGATGTCAAAGTTGTTGTCTTTAACCTCTTTTAAATTTCTAATCATATTCAATCTCCAAAATTTTTATAGAATTAGTTGGGCAATCGTCGCTACAAAGCTCGCAACCACAACATTGTATGGAGTCTGCATGGGCTTTCAATGACTCTAACTTAATAGCTCTCATTGTACATGCATTTACACATAAGCCGCAACCAATACAGGAATCTTCTATAATTACTTCGAAATCTCTTTCTCTGCAAATATTCACAATTTTTCGACTCTGTTCTGGTTCGTCAAATATTGCCTCGGCCATTTTCAAGAAATCAGGAGGACACAGCTCAATGATTGTTCTTGCGACATCGATTGAGTTCCATGACAGGTTTCTTCCATTCAGATAGTGTGATATGGTGGACCTGTCAACATCCAGTTCATCAGCAATTTCTTGATGACTTTTACCTGCATCTTTCAACTTGACCGCAGCCAAATATTTCAGACCAGATGCAATATGTTTTGGCATTTGAAAACCACCAATGTGTAATGATATAAAATATATTTACTTATATAAATATAGTTGCCTACTAGAATTAAATCAAAAGTTTTATATATCACTGTGGTAATAGTACACCTAGTGAGTGAGCGATAATAAATTTAATGGGAGAATGACAATAACTGATAAATTTGAGAGTCATTCAATAGTAGATAAATAATATTTGAAAGTTTTATTGAAAACAACTTGGCTAAAATACTAATTCGGCAAAATTAATGAGCGGATTAGATGAAATTAGTAATAATAAATTGCCTAAAAAGTATTACAAAATCATGGAAATTCATGAAAAAAGTTTAGGCCAACCTAAAATGTGTAGTAACTACACATGAAATTTTGAAAACACAGCGAAAATTGAGAAACGCCAAAAATACCCGATTATATCCAAGTTTTTCCAAACAATTGCGAAAGCCGGAAATTTTGGAAATTCCAAAAAAACATGTCGGAGTTCATAATTTTGTGACTCCCCGGAATGTAAGAAAAACATTACAAATCACCAAAATGTGTAGTAACTACACATATTTGTCAAAAAGATATAATTAATACAAAAACATATAGTATTACAAGGGGAGATTACAAAATGAAGATAGTATCAATAGTGGGCAGAAAGAATACTGGAAAAACCTCACTGACAGTCAAGGTCATTGAAGAGTTAACCAGAAGAGGATACAATGTATGCTCAATAAAGCACTCACACCACTCCATAGAAATGGACAAGGAAAACACCGACACATGGAAACATAAACAGGCCGGAGCAAACCTTGTTGTGGGAGTCGGCTCAACAACTTTTTTTAATTCAAGACATGAACATGACCTCAACAGGATACTGTATATGGCCAAGCACTTTGACGACTTTGATTTTGTGATAATTGAAGGCTACAAGAGCTACAACTACCCGAAGATAATCACATCCCCTGATGTAAGAGACGAATACACAATAGCCGAGATAGATTCATTTTCAATAACCGAAAAGGGCGTCAGCGAACTTGCCGATCTGATAGAAATCCGAGGCCATGACATAGTAGACACACTCTTTGCAAACAACTGTGGATTCAACAACGGAGAGACAATTGCCAGAGAGATACGCAAAGGAAACTTAAGCGTTGATGATTTGGACAAAACCCACAGCTACCTGTCAATTGACGGAAAGGTTGTCGGACTGAACAGATTCGTAAGCGATTATCTGCGCCAATCAGTCATCGGAGTCATAAACACATTGAATCTTGATGACTACGCAGTTGAGGATATCGGAAAAATCGAAATGCTTATTCCAAACGAAAGCACCCCCCAAAATCCGAGCGATGCAAAATGCACAATCCAGATAAACGACAAAAATCTTGAAATCAATGCATTTACAAAAAACATCGTGTCAAACTCCATTAGGGGAATGGTGAGTGCAATCAAAACCGAGGATGAGGTTAAAGCGATTGACATTGATATAGCCGATATCGGAAATGATTTGAAAGATGCCCAAATAACAGTCAAAACCAACGGCAATGATATTGAAATGAATGACTTCACCCAAGGCATTTTAAAAGAGACAATATATGCCATCGTGAATTCCCTGAAAGTTGATGATGAAATAACAGATATAAAAATACAGGTGAAAGAGGAATAATCATGCTTGAAAACGTTGTACATGACAAATACGAAAGACCTATTCTTTCACTTAGAATCACACTTACCAACAGATGCAATGTCAACTGCCTATACTGCCATCATGACGGCATGGTCAAGTCACATGACGAGATGACCGCAGATGAGCTCTACACCATCTGCAAGATAGCCAAAAAGATAGGTGTTAGAAAAATCAGGCTTTCAGGCGGAGAACCCTTGCTTAAAAAGGACATTGTGGAGATAGTCGAAAAGATTGCAAGTCTTGACTTTAAGGACATCTCAATGACCACAAACGGAATACTCCTGGAGAAGTATGCTCAGGATTTGAAGGATGCCGGCCTTGACCGTGTGAATGTGAGCCTGGATACCCTCAACAGGGAAACCTTCGAGTTCATTACAAAAAAGGATTATCTTGAGGATGCAAAAAGGGGCATTCTGAAGGCTGTGGAAGTCGGCCTATACCCTGTAAAGATCAATATGGTCATCATGAAGGACATCAACCAGAATGAGATTGACGACATGTTCGAGTTCTGCAAGGAAAACGACATTGTCCTTCAGCTTATCGAGCTGATTGAAAGTGAAAACTGTGACGAGGACAAGTTCAGCAAGGACTACCATTATAACCTCGATGACATTGAAAAGGAGTTGGCTGATATAGCTGACGATGTGCGTGAACGTGAATTTATGCAGGGCCGTAAAAAATATTACATAGACGGTGGAGAAATCGAGGTAGTCAAGCCGGTTGATAACGCTAAATTTTGCGCAAAATGCTCCAGATTAAGGATCACACCGGACGGTAAAATCAAGCCATGTCTTCTTAGAAACGACAATCTTGTGGAACTCATAAGCCATGTGAGAAATGGTGCCGGTGAAGACGAGCTTGAGGAAATTTTCATAAACGGCATAAATAAGAGGGAACCTTTCAACCATTAGGTTCAATTATTTTTTTAGAAAAAAATATAACAGTGTTAAGTAATTGCTGATAAAAAAAAGAAAAATAGGAAATAAGGAAAAAATCCTTATAACCATTTAGCTTTGGATACGTGGTCGGTAAATGGAAGTGGGTCGTCACTGCCCATACCAGGGATGTATCCGTAGATTTCTCTAACTTTGTTGTTTACGGTACTCCATACTTTAGCAACAGGGATTTCACATGGACATACTTCGGAACATTGACCACAGTTAGTACATGCGTCAACCATGTGCACCATACGGGTTAAGTGGAAGAATGGAGCAGCAGGAGTGTATCCGCCAGGTACCCATTCAGGACCTTCAGCTTCGAGACAGCAGTCTTCACAGAAACATAATGGACATGCTTCACGACAGCCGTAACATTTCATACATTTGGAGAATTCGTCTTCGTATTGGTAGAATACATCTATGATGTCTCCAGTGGTTCCTGCGTAATCGATTTCTTTTTTAGCTTGGGATTCTTTTAACATGAAGTTGTTAATATTTTCTCTGATTTTGATACCTTTTTCGATTGGTTCTTCGGTAGCAATTAAACCTGCGTCAATTACTTTACCTAAAACTTCAGCACCAGTTTCGGAGAACACTTCAACAAAAGTAGCTTTTCCAGCTAAAGGACCGATAACTCCCCAGTTTCCTAAAGCTAAGTCAGCGTTGGAAGGGATTTTGAGATTACATCTTTGACAGTTTTCTCTTCTACCCATTCCTTGTTCTTCTAATTCATCGATTTTAAAAGCTTTTTCGCCGTCAGCGGTTTCCATGATGAGTTTACCTTTAGCGATTTCTTCTTTGATAACATCTTTAGGATCTAAATCGTATACATCTCTAATCATGTTCATGGTTGGAACAGGTGACATAGTTCCACCACAGTTTACACCGATCATAATGACGTTTTCTTCGATGATTTTTCCTTTTTTCATCAATTCACGGATGGTCATTGCATCACATGGTTTACATGCAACAGCAAGTTTCATGTATCTTGCACCATCTAAGTATTTGGATACAAATTTAGCAATGTTTAAAGTACCACAGTGAATGGAACCTGCAGTTTTGATAACATCAGCAGGGTCAGTTATAAGAGTTGGTACACCATCATAAATATCGTGACCTTGGGTTACTCCAACAACACCGTCAACGATACCTTCTTCTAATAAGTATTTCATGATAGTAGTTACTACTCCACCGTATTCTCCTTTTTCTTTGATATCATCGATAGCAGAGTATGCGTAGTACATATCGTTAATTTTTGCGCTCATTTAAATCTACTCCCTATTTATTTACCTACTTTAACGGTGGTAGTTGCCATGTTTTCAGCTTTAATTTCAGTGTCAGTACCTTCTTTGTAGACTTCTCCTTTCATTTCAAGAACTTCTGGGAGTTTTTCTACTTGGATAGCACAAGCTTTTAATTCAACCATTTTGGATTTAGGGTCGAAAGAATCGGAGTTGGTTAATACATTTGCAGCACATTCTACAAAGTGCATTGGGATGTTTACAATTCCTTCTTTGATGTCGTCAGTTACACGTGCAGGAATTGCGATTTCTCCTCTTCTAGAGAAAGCTTTTACGACTTCACCGTTGAGGATTCCTCTTGCTTCAGCATCTTTAGTGTTGATTTCGATGAATCCAGTTTTTACCTCATTGTTTAAGGTTTCACATCTTCTGGTCATTGCTGCGTGGTAGTGGAACAATACTCTTGTAGTAGTTAATAATAATGGGTATTCTTCATCTACGGTTTCGACAGGTCCTTTGTGTTCTAATGCTTGGAAGACACCTAAACCATCAGGGTGTGCAAATTTAACTTTGTGCATTAATGGTTGACATGGGTCGTCTTCGGAAGGACAAGGCCAGTGAAGTGCTTCTGGAGTGTCTAATCTTTCACGGTTCATACCTGCCATGATAGGAGCACATTCTCTGATTTCTTCAAAGATTTCTTCAGCAGATTCGTAGTGGAATAATTCTCTTGGTACGCCCATTCTAACAGCGATTTCTTCCATGATTTTCCAGTCTACCCATGCGCCTTCAGGAGGTTCTTGTGCTTTGTGTAAGCATTGTACTCTTCTTTCACCACTGGTGAAGGTACCTTCTTGTTCACCCCAACCTGCAGCAGGAAGTACAACATCAGCACATTGTGCGGTATCGGTTAAGAAACATTCTTGAACAACTAACATTTCTAAGTTAGCGAGTGCTTCTTTGGTGTGTTGTACATCTGCATCAGAGAGAACTGGATCTTCCCCGTGGATGTATAATACTTTTAAGTCACCAGCGTGAGCAGCGTTCATCATTTCTACTAATGTTAAACCAGGGGTGGTTGGTAAGTTTACTTCGTAACCGTATCCACTGTAGTAGTCGTTGAACCATGCTGTGGTTTCTGGGTCTTTAACTTTTCTGTATCCTACGTAATCGGAAGGTAATGCACCCATATCACAAGCACCTTGTACGTTGTTTTGTCCCCTTAATGGGTTTACACCGGTACCTTGTCTACCAATGTTACCAGTTAACATTGCGAGGTTTGCGGTGGACATAACGTTATCTGCTCCGTGAGAGTGTTCGGTAATACCTAATGAGTATACGATAGCTGCTTTGTCAGCAGATGCGTATTCAATAGCTAAGTGTTCAATTACTTCAGGTTTGATTCCGGTGATTTCTGAAGCCATTTCTAAGTCGTATTTTTGTACAACTTCTTTCATTTCTTCGAAACCTTTGGTTCTGTAGTGGATAAATTCTTCATCCTGTAATCCTCTGTCGATGATTACTTTAATCATAGCGTTCATTAATGCTACGTCAGTACCGGTTTCAAATTGAACATATTCATCTGCGATTTTAGCGGTAGGAGTGAACCTTGGGTCTAATACAACTAATTTAGCACCGTTTTGTTTAGCTTGGATTAATTTACGTCCAAATAATGGGTGTGCTTCCATGTTGTTTGATCCAATACAGAAGATGTAGTCAGCTTCTTTAATACTGTCGAATCCGTTGGTCATAGCACCTGAACCGAAAGTGTTAGCTAAACCTGCTACGGTAGGACCGTGACAAATACGTGCACAGTGGTCTACGTTTTGAGTACCACAAGCTACTCTTGCTAATTTTTGAGTAATGTAAATGTTTTCGTTTGGTGAACGAGCACATGCATAGAATCCAACTTTGTTTGGATCTTCATCTGATACTTCTTTGAGTTTGTTAGCGACTAAGTCTAATGCTTCATCCCAAGAAGCTTCTCTGAATTCACCGTTTTCTTTTATTAAAGGAGTAGTTAATCTGTCTTCCCTATTAATAAATTGGTATCCAAAGTTTCCTTTTGGACATACTTTACCCTCGTTTACAGGGTGTCTTTTTAAAGGTTCTACACCAACAATTTTTTCGTCTTTTACAACGAAGTTGAGTCCACAACCAGTACCACAGTACGGACAAATTGTTGGGACATATTTAATCTCAACCATTTTATAATCTCCAAAATATCTTTTTTATAAAATAATTTAAAAAAAGAAGCTTTAAAAAGCTTCTTTAAAAGTTAACAAGCTTAATCTTTTAAGTATGTGTACCAATAGATACATGCTACAAAGATAGCTCCACCTATAATGTTACCAATGGTAACAGGTATTAAGTTGTTTACGATAATAGTGGTCCAGTTTACACCTTCAGCACCTAAGAACATACCTAATGGTATGAAGAACATGTTTGCAACACTGTGCTCAAATCCTATGGTAACGAAAGCCATAATTGGGAACCAAATACCAACGATTTTACCGATGATATCATCTGATGCGTTAGCTAACCATACAGCTAAACATACAAGCCAGTTACAACCTATAGCCTTAATAACAGCTACACTGAAAGGCATGGTAACTTTACCTTCAGCTACTGCAATTGCTTTTGCAGAAATTGCGTATGCTGGTGCGGTTGCGTCAGTAGGAGTGATTCCTCCCATGAAAGCGAGAACGTATGCAACGAATAATGCACCTACAAAGTTGAAAATCCAACTTAAAACCCAATTTTTAGCGAGACCGCCAACAGATGCGGAACCGTCTAAAACACCGAGGGTCATGAACATCACGTTACCAGTGAAGAGTTCTGATCCTGCGAGAACAACAATGATCAAACCTACAGGGAACACTGCACCGAATACGAATTTTTCTAAACCGAGTGGAGCGCCTGCTTTTAACATGCCTGCGCTTGCTACTACAGCTAATAATCCACCAAATGCAATATATGCTCCTGCTAAGAAGGATAATAATACTACATTAGCGATACCAGCTGAGTTTTTTGCTCCAGCAGTTGCGGAAATTGCTTTCGCAGTATCTACTGGACTTTTAAAAGATGAACTCATTTTATCAACCTCTTTTTTTATTCCCTTTTAAATTAAATTTCATAATACTGAATGAATCCCACATTAGTTCAAAAAGTATTATGATATTATATATGGCATCAATATATAAAAAGGATTTGTTATTAGAACTTAAAAGAAATATTTAAATACTACAAAATAATATAAATTAATGTAATGATAAATCATGATGGATTATATACACATCGTGAAAAAATTCTTTTTTTAACAAACTGACATTAAAACTTGTTACATTATATTAAATCGATATTAAAAATCGATTCATATGCTAAAATAATAATTCTAAATGCCATTAAACACAGATTTAAAAAAAATGTCAATATGAACCAACATCATATCGATTATTTTTTACAAAAAATATTAAGTATGGCAACATCATGAAAAAATCATCAGAATGAAAAACTAAAAAATCTATAAGGACATGTTGTTCAAAAATTAATATTTTGGCAGTTGTCAACAATATAACCCCCATCATAAAATATAAACAATAAATAGGCCAATGATATCCAAAATCAATTTGTCTTCAAAATATCGATTGCAATGCATTTTCCACAAAAAAAATAATTATGACAACCATATTATATAATATCAGGTGAGACGATGAAAATTGAAGAAATTGATGCAATAAGCTTTAAAAACGACAATGCCAAAAACGTCAGGGAAAAAGTGGTGAAGGACGAAACCATAACCCTGACAATCAACGGAAATATTTCACGCAGCCTATCAGCGATTGAAGACTCGCTAAAAGACTTTGCGGTAGGATACCTTTTCAATGAAAATATGGTCAGATCCCTTGAGGACATAAAAAAAATAGAAATCGACGGACCGCAAATAAATGTTGAAATTGACGACACGCTTCTAAGGACCAATGAAACCGTGCTGTGTTCGGATTCGGCAGGAGGATGGAGAAGCAAAATTAAGGAAGTCAATGCTGTTGAGTCAGATTTCCAGGTCGATGTCCATGAACTGATAGACCGCATTGAAGAGCTGAAGGACAATGCCGAAATCTGGCAGGCCACCGGAGGAACACATGTTGCCGGAATCGTTTATGACGGACAATTTGTAGTAAAAGAGGATGTCAGCCGCCATGTTGCAGTGGACAAGGTAATAGGTTACGGCATACTGAACGGCTTTGATTTGAATCATTCATATGTCATCTATAGCGGAAGAATGCCTGCGGACATGGTCATAAAGATGACAAGAGCGGGCGTGCCAATTCTGGCGTCAAATGCTGCTCCAGCCAATTCAGGATACAATATTGCAAAAAAAGGTAATATTACATTGGTTGGATTCCTAAGGGGCCAACGCTGTAATATATATAATAATCAGAATAGGATTCTATTCTAGAACTGTGTGCCTTGCCTTAAGGTCACTTTCTGTCTGATGCATCTTTTCCATAAGCTCGGAGACTATTGCATCCAAAAACACAAGGGTGGTCAGCTCGAATGCTGTACCCAAAGGTGTGAGGGATGTGTAGTTTCCGTGAATTTGACGTTTCATATAGTTTTCGTCATCAACCTCTTTTTTTGTTCTTCCCTTAACGAGAATGAAGCTGTCAGCAAGCTGGCCTAAACTGGATTCGGGATAAGATGTTAAAGCAAGGACTTTTGAACCTCTATTTTTGGCGATTTTTGCAGCGGACACGATTGTGTTTGTTTCACCGGAACCTGAAATTGCAACAATACAGTCATCGGCATAAATTGCGGGAGATATGGTTTCCCCAACAACATAGGCGCTTAAACCCAAATGCATCAATCTCATTGCAAAGGCCTTTGCAGCAAGTCCTGATCTTCCTGCTCCTGTAACAAAAATATTTTTAGAGTTGATGATGATATTTTCAAACTCATCAATTGCTTTTTCATCTAAAAAATCCTGTGCACTTTCAATATTATCCAATATAGCTTTAATAGAGGTTTTCATTATTTCCATTTTATCTAACCTACAAATCAATATTATTAATTATGATTACAATTTTATATATAATTAATGAAATTTGAAAGCAAGGGTCTGATCAGTCTGGAGATAGATGGTGAAATTTATGACCATAAGTTGTATCAAAGTCTAGAGTCACTGTCCAGAACCAACTCCCAGAGGCAATCTGCAAGGGAGCTGAAGATATCCCATACCGTATTCAACAGGAGGCTGCTCAAGGCTGAAGACAGGCTGGGAGTGAAGATTACACGAAAAGTTGGAAACGGAAGCTATCTGACAGAGGACGGTTTGAAGCTTTTGGATGAGTTTAAAAAATACCTGATTCAGATTGAGAAAACCTCCGACATCAACATTGCCGGCGGCCACATCAGCACAGGACTTTTGGAAAGCATCAGGACACCGTTCAACATAAATGTTTACAGCAGCACTGACGAGGATGCCTTTAAGCTTGCAAAAAGAGGGGCCGTGGACATTCTGACATTGGATGATCCCCTAATCGCATATGAAATGGACATCAACTTCATGCCGATAGCCTACGACTATCTTGTTCTGGTTTCAAGTCCCGAGTCAAGAAGCATTGAAAGCATTTCTGACCTGGAGGGCCTTGACTTTGTAAACGTCGACGGGTCTGCCCAGAGGCTTGCATGGAACAGCCTGAGACATTATGACATTGAATACAATATAGCTGAAAGCGTCAGTTCACAGTTTGATGCATTCAAGATGGTCAGGAATTCCAAAAACCTCTACACTTTTTTAAATGCCAGTTATTTCAATGGAAACGAGCTTTTAAAGTATGACACCCAGCATGTAATCAGTATCGTCAAGGTCAATGAAGATAAGGCAGAAGTTGATGATTTTATAAGATTTCTGCTTAATGACGCTCAAAAATCCATTGAAAATCAGGGTTTTACTTCGATGGGTTAAAGATTACCAAATGCTCTCGGCAAAATTTGAATTATTAATAATATTATATTATATGTATTCACTCATGTTACAGTATGTTTTTGTGCGGGTGCATACACACGACCAATATGCACTTTCAAAACATTAAAGAATGATGAAACACAATATTAAATTGAAAGATAAAAAGGCGATATTATGGTTAAAAACAGAGATTTACTAGCAATTGGTCACTCTGCTCATGATTACATTATTAGAGTGCCTGAATTTCCAAAAGCTAATTTTTCAGCTCCTATAACCAACATGAAAACTTTCAATGGTGGAGCAGCTGCAAATGTAGCTTGTGTTGGAGCGAAATTAGGATTAAAAACTTCACTTGTCTCTGCAGTTGGCGGGGATTTTAAAAGAACAGAATATTATGAACATATGCAGAATTTGGGCATTGACATTGATTCATTGATTATAGTTCCGGGCGAGGAAACACCGACAGCATTTGTCCTTACTGATGACAATGACGACCAGATCAGTTATTTCTACTGGGGCGCTGCCAAGGAGTTTGCCGAAAGCAAAGTTCCGGTAAAGGCAATTGAAAATGCTGAAGCGGTTCACCTTGCTACAGGAGATCCTGAATTCAATTGGAAATGTTCACAGGAAGCCAAAAATCAGGACCTGCTCGTTTCATTTGATCCAGGCCAGGACCTTGGAATGTATGATACCAAAAAACTGGTTGATGTCATAAAAAACACCACCATTCTCTTTGGTAATCATCATGAAATCGAAAGGATTCTTGAGGCATTGGAGGTTGACCTGACAGGCTTGAGGGAAATGGGTCCTAAAATCATCGTTAAAACATGCGGTGCAAAAGGCTGTGAAATCTATTCCAGCGAGGACAAAATAGTAATCGATGCGATTCCGACAGAAGCCGTTGACCCCACTGGTGCCGGCGATTCATATAGGGCAGGATTCTTATCCAGATTCCTAAATGGAGAATCACTTGAGGAATCCGCCAAGTTTGCATCATCCGTTTCTTCATTCATTATTCAGCATCAGGGTTGTCAAACCAACATGCCTACTTTTGATGAAGCTTTTGAAAGAATGAGCGAATTTTATTAATTTCCTACATTTTTTCAATTTTACTTTATTTTTTTCAATACCACCTTATTTTATTTGTATCTACTTAAAATTTCCATTTTTTAAAAAAAACTTGACTTAAATCAACAAAGTTGGAATTAAAATTAATCCTATTAATTTAAATACTATTAAATTAAAATAAGAAATTATCAATTTAATGCGAGAAAAAATTAAAATGAATTTGACTGTTTTAAAAGATAATTGAGGGATTGATTATGACACAAATAAGCGATGCAAAAAAAGGAATATTGACCGAAGAGATGAAGCACGTTGCAAAAATAGAAAACGTTTCAGAAGACTTTATCCTAAAATCCGTAGCTGAAGGTACCATAGTAATACCAAGCAATGTCAACAGGGACATAGAAGCATCAGGTATCGGTGCGGGACTTAGAACAAAAGTAAACGCAACCGTCGGAACATCAACAGATATAGTTGACTTTGACGAAGAGGTGTACAAGGCACAGGTTGCAATCGACAACGGCGCAGACTGCCTTATGGAATTAAGTATCGGCGGAGACCTTGACGTGATAAGACGCAGAGTACTGGACATGTCCCCTTTACCTGTCGGATCAGTGCCGGTTTACCAGGCAGCAATCGAAAGCATCCGCAGAGACGGTTCAGTGGTGTACATGGACGAGGATGACCTGTTCAACACCATAGAAAAACAGGCCAAAGACGGTATCGACTTCATGGCCGTTCACAGCAGCATCAACATCGAAACATTAACCAGACTCAAAAGGCAAGGCCGTGTAACCGGACTGGTCTCACGTGGAGGATCATTCATGTCCGGATGGATCGTTGAAAACGAAAAGGAAAACCCACTGTATGCAAACTTCGATTACGTATTGGAAATTGCAAAGGAGCATGACGTAGTCCTTTCATTGGCAAACGGTATGAGAGCAGGTTCCATTGCAGATTCAACCGACAGGGCACAGATACAAGAATTGATCATTTTAGGAGAGCTGATCGACAGGTCACGTGAAGCAGGCGTCCAATGTATGATTGAAGGACCGGGACACATTCCAATCAATGAGATTCCAACAAACGTAATGATTCAAAAGAAAATGTGTTCAAATGCACCATTCTATATGCTTGGACCGATCGTGTGTGACGTGGCACCTGGATATGACCACATCGTATCCGCAATCGGTGCGGCATCATCCGCCAAGGCCGGAGCTGACTTCATATGTTACGTAACCCCTGCAGAACACCTTGCACTGCCAAACCCTGAGGATGTAAAAGAGGGAGTCATCGCAACCAAAATAGGAGCATATGCAGGAGACCTTGCAACCGGCCAAATTGACGGTTCACAAGACCTTGCAATGGCAGAAGCCCGTAAAAGACTTGATTGGGAAGCACAATATGAATGTGCAATGTTTCCAGAAGCCGCCCGTGCTAAAAGAGACCAAAGACCACCTGAAGAGGAAGACACATGTACCATGTGCGGAAACTTCTGTGCGGTAAAAATCGTTAACGAATGGCTCGACCAATCTGATTCCGAGCTGATCAAATAGATTACTCACAATCTATTTTTTTTATTTTTTTTTCAACCGAAATTACCATTATATTCAGAATATTGTGAAAAATATATATTAACCCACTTTCAAATAATAATATAACATGCATTATTATTCATGTTAAATTTAAAAAGGTGAAAAAATGAAAAAGATATTAATGATTGGAGTAGCATTACTCGCAATTTGCATCACCATCGGTGCAGTGAGTGCTGAAGGATGGAGTTTCGACTTTTCATCAAGCGACAGCACCAACTCCGATGGAGGACAAATGAAATTCGATAACGGAAAACTGAACTTACAAGGTATTGACTTTACCATTCCTGACGGATATAAGGAAAACGAAAGTGCACAAAAATTAGCTGAAAAAGCTGATGATCCAAAAGATGCAAAATACTCAGTATGCTCATTCATCAATGGAGATAAAGAAATCATTACAAAAGTATACTTCTCAGACGATACCCAATACAATAGTTTAACTCCTGAAGACGACGCTTCTGTTGAAAAAACAATGGCTGGAATCAAAGGAATTTACTTCGAAAACAAATATAATGACAACACTCCAACATTTGAATTCATCAAAGACGGTAAAATCGTTGAAGTTAACGGACCGGATGATGCAACTATCGAATCCGTAATCAAATAGATAAATCATTACGATTTATCTTTTTCTTTTTTTAACACCACCAACTATTTTTCAAAAAGTTAAAAAAATCTTACTCTTATATTATCATATATAGGAGTAGATACCATGGAATCCATAGAAAACGCCACAAAAGAGGAACTGATTGACACCATCGAATCCATGCAGGAAGAAAACGAAAAGGCAAAGAAGGAACTGATGGAAAAACTCAGAAAACTTGAAGGCGAACAGCTTAAAAGCAATATCAGCACCCGCCAGCTTGAAGGAAAAATCCGAGAGCTTAAAGGTGAAATCAAGTCATTCAAGAAAAATCCGCTGATTCTTGCAACAGTGACCGAAGTGTTTGACGACAACCAGGTGGGCATCCAGGGAAATGTCGGCCATGAGTTTCTGGTAACATATCCCAAATCAATCAACACAGAACACCTAGAGCCTGGTGCAAGAGTGGCCCTGAACCAGAACAACCTGACGGTCGTAAACGTGTTTCCAAAAAAGAAAGACAAAAACATTACCGCAATGGAGATTGACGAGCGTCCAGACATCACATATGATGACATTGGAGGTTTGAAATATCAGATTGTGGAGATAAGGGAAACCGTAGAGCTTCCGATAAAGCATCCTGAAATATTTGAGGAAATCGGAATTGACCCTCCAAAGGGAATCCTATTATATGGTCCACCTGGAACAGGCAAGACCCTGCTTGCAAAGGCAGTGGCCAATGAGACAAATGCAAGGTTCATCAAGCTTGTCGCATCGGAATTTGTAAACAAGTATCTCGGTGAAGGTTCAAGGTACGTGCGGGAGGTGTTTGAGCTTGCACGGGAAAAAACCCCTGCAATAATATTCATCGATGAGATAGATGCTATAGGAACAAAAAGGATGGGCGACACCAGCGGAGCGGACCGTGAGGTGCAGCGTACACTGATGCAGCTGTTGGCGGAACTTGACGGTTTTGACTCAAGGGGAGATGTCGGAATCATCGGTGCAACAAACCGTCCGGACATACTGGACGATGCGCTTTTAAGGCCAGGCAGGTTTGACCGCGCAATTGAAGTGCCGACACCTTCAAAAAAGGGAAGAAAACATATCCTTGAAATCCACACAAAGCGCATGAAGATAGATGACGATATCGACTTCGACAAGATCAGTGAAATAACCGAAGGATTTTCGGGAGCCGACCTCAAGGCGGCATGCACCGAAGCCGGAATGTTTGCCATAAGGTCTGCTCGGAAAAAAGTAATTACAAAAGATTTCCTTGATGCAATCGACAAAATCATTGAATCGTCCAAATTAAAATAATCTTTTTATATTACAAAAAACAATATTATCTTATTATAAAACTTATTTTTTTATCATAAGGAGAATAATAAATGACACATTGGATTGAAAATATAGCAACTGAGCTTGCTAAAAGAGATGTAGAAGAACATATTATCGCAAGTGGAACCTCCATATCCGGTTCCATACATATTGGAAACTCATGCGACATATTTATCGCAAATGCAATCGGAAAAAAATTAAGAGAACTTGGAAAGGGAGCTAAAACAATCTGGATTGCAGATGACCATGACCCATTAAGAAAAGTTCCATATCCTCTGCCTGAAGATTACGACAAGTACCTTGGAATGCCATACTCAATGATTCCATGTCCTGACGGATGCTGTGCAAACTTCGTTGAACACTTTGAAAAGCCTTTGCTTTCAGTTATGGATGATTACGGCATTGAAATGGAAACCAAATCCGGTTTTGAAATGTACAAGTCCGGAGTGTATAACGATTACATAAGATTATCCTTGGAAAGGGTTGATGAAATCAAGGAAATATTCAACGAATACAGAAGGGAACCTCTGGCAGATGACTGGCTACCTTACAATCCAATCTGTGAAGAATGTGGACGTGTAAATACCACTTACGCTTATGACCATGACGGAGACATCATCAAATACAGATGTGAATGCGGACATGACGGTGAAATGGACATAAAGTCAGGAAACGGTAAGTTGACCTGGAGAGTGGAATGGGCAGCAAGATGGAAAATCTTTGGAACAACATGCGAACCATTCGGTAAGGACCATGCCGCAAGTGGCGGATCTTATGATGTGAGCAGCGTCATTTCAGAGCAAATCTTTGACTATCCTGCACCATACCCGGTTCCATACGAATGGATTACCCTTGACGGTGAGGCAATGAGCAAATCCCACGGAGTTTTCTTCGCTCCTGATGAATGGCTGAAAATAGGTCCTGCTGAAAGTCTCAACTACTACCTGTTCAGGTCAAAACCTATGAAGGCAAAAGACTTCTCACCAAAAATGCCTTTCTTAGACTTTATAGACAGTTTCGACACTGTTGAAAAAGTATTCTATGATGAAGTTGAAGCACCATCAGAAAAAGAGGAAAGAAAATTCAAGGAAATCTACGGAATCGTTCAAATCAATGAAGGAAGTCCTCTGCCTTTCAGACCGCCTTTCAGATTCCTGGTCAATGCATATCAGATTGCCGGCGATGATTTGGAAAAAATCTTTGATATTCTTAAGAGAAATTCACAGCTCACCAAAAGCTTTAAGGATAAGGAATTTGGTGATTTAACCGAAACAGAACTTGCACAATACCGTGAAAGGGTTGACAATGTCATCTACTGGCTTGACACCTATGCGCCTAAATTCGTGAAATTCCAGGTGCAGGAAAAAAGCGTGCCTAAATTGCCATTGACCCCTGAACAGGACAAGTTCCTTGCAGAGCTTGCGGATTTAATGGAAAACAATGATTTTGCAGATGCAACCGCATTGCACGATGCAATGTATCAAATCCTTGAAGCCCAAGAATTGAAACCTCAAAAAGGATTCCAGGCAATTTATAAAATGATACTCGGTCAAAAACAAGGTCCAAGAGCAGCATCATTCCTGCTGAGCTTGGATAATGATTTTGTTGTAAAAAGATTAAGAAAAGAAGCTTAATCTTTTTTTAACTTA
>Ga0326514_10000665_pt1 | contig 23097 bp, 36 predicted proteins | sample 3_2548_0518_D_FD_203653 | JGI IMG/M metagenome (GOLD analysis project Ga0326514, IMG submission 203653) | Bovine rumen microbial communities from UC Davis, California, United States - 3_2548_0518 | ecosystem: Host-associated > Mammals > Digestive system > Stomach > Rumen | place: USA... | reverse complement strand
TAGGGTTGTGTAAATATACTACCCCCCATAAAGGGGGTAGTATATTTACACAACCCTATATTTATTAATAATTAATAATAATAATATATATAATAATACTATCCCCTAATAACAAAAATTTTAGTCAAAAACTTCGACCGAGCGAAGCGAGGGAAGAAGTTTTTGAAATTATATTGTTTATTTTCATGTGTGGGCGAAGCCCCACATGAAAATAAACAATATAATTAAAAAACATATAATTTAAATATATAAATAAAACTATAAATAAAAACATATGATACGCACGCACGAGGCACATCAAACCACCCTGCCCCACGCACGAACCACCAACCGATAATCCAAACTCACTCATCCAGATGATTCGATACCACTCACTATACCACAACACCCTCTCATTTGTCAACTACTAACTTCAACACTTCGCTAATCTCATAAACCGAACTTCATTGATTGATTTGACGAATAAGTTCGGTTGTTGCTTCGCAAAACCGAACTTTCGTTCGATTACTCGCTTCGCTCATAATCTCACGAGAAAAATTTGTGTGCTTAAAGATTATTGATTGCATATGATTTCGCTTGTGTTATTTCTCGGAGAATGATATACTTGCAAAAAAAACGTAAAGGAGAATTGATTATGGACTTCATGAACCTAAACAATTTGATTAGCATGGATATTCTCAAACTCAATCCATCTGCTACTATCCCAACTTATGGTACTGACTTTTCAGCAGGAGCAGACTTATATGCTTGTCTTGATGAACCAGTAACTATTTATCCAATGGACACAGTTATGATACATACAGGTATTGCTCTTGCTATTCCCAATGGCTTAGTAGGTCTTGTATATGCTAGAAGTGGTTTAGCCACAAAGAAAGGTCTTGCTCCTGCCAACAAGGTAGGTGTTATTGATTCTGACTACAGAGGTGAAATAATGGTTGCTCTTCACAATCATTCAGACAATCCAGTTACTATCACTAACGGAGAACGAGTTGCACAGATAGTATTCACTCCATTCTTCCAAGCTGACTTCACAGAAGTAGATGACCTAGACGATACAGTAAGAGGAACTGGTGGCTTTGGCTCAACAGGTATCAACTAACGTTTCAACAGGTATCAACGAGTATGAAAACAAATTTTAAATTACTGCTTGACACATTAGCCTATACATGTTACAATGAGATTGTCCACATGAGATAAGCCTTGTTAATTCTTTCTCATGTGTGTGAGTAGAAACGTTAAGTAGTATAAAAATTTCTACTGTTGTAGATACGTTAAGACTACTAAGAGAAAGAGAGCCGATAGCGTTCGGCTCTTTCTCATTTTCCTGAAGAACTTTCAAATTCCCTATTGACTTATAATTCTTTAGGTGCTACAATCAAAATTGTTCTGAACTGTTTTGAATATTTCAAGCAAGTCACCAATAAGCTTTCACTTGGTGCAAAGAGAGCCGATATGCTTATTATTGCTATCGGCTTTTCTTTTTGTCTGTCTGATGCTGGGATCAATTTATCCAAAACACATTATTATTTATCATCACGATACACTAAATATTCACATTACCCTCTGTACGTTCATATTTTGCCCATAGACGAATTTTTATTATGCACATGAAGATTTATATACCTAAACAATTAAAGTCGCTTAAAATCCATTCTGTGATGTTCTAGGGGTATATGAGTTGGTTGGGTTATGTTCGTTTTTTTTTCTCCTGACGTTTTTCTGGATGCGAAGATAATATTTTTTCTTTCCTGCTGATTCTACTCCTACCCTTCCACAGAAATACCTCTGTGCTTTCGTATTTCGTTCATACAGACGTTTTTATGTTTAAGCCTAAGATTTATACACCTAAAAATAAAATGCTCTTAAAATCCATTCTATGACGTTACAGAGGTATTTGTATTTTTAACCCCTACTACTTCTCCGAGATAAATGATGAGTGAGCAACAGACAATTAGTAAGTTTCAACTAACCACAAGTTAATTCTAAAACTTTATCGCTTTAAAGCAATGACATATTTTCAATTGTCATTTGTATAAAAAATTTTTTCAAAGTTCACAAAAAAAACACAATTTTTTTCCTGATTGGTTGCCTTCAATTATTAACAAGTTATAAATATTATTAATTAAATATTAATTAAAATATTTGCGTAATTAAAAATCAATTAATGGTAACTAAAATCTAATTAACAGTAATTAAAAGACAATTAACAATAACTCTTAATTAAATTATCGTTCTGCTTATTTCCGATTGGTTATGACTGGTTATGACTAGTTATGACTGGTTCTCTTAGATATTATATAATTCTCTTAGATAATACCAGTTAATTATACATCATCTTGAACCATTAGTCAAAGTTATTTGAATGAACGATTGTGTTTATCCTGATGAATGATAATTATCTTACATGTAATTATCTTACAAGATATATTATTATATCATTTGCTTTTGATTGGTCAGCATCTGGATTAATTATTCTTGATTATTCTTTTTGATTCACAATTAATCGTTACTCATTATCTTTAGGTTATTGAGTTATCTGATTCATTACAACGAGTTATAACTATTTATGATTCGTTTATGATTTGTTATAACTTTCTGCAATACGTTATAACGAGTTATTATTCTTTACAACCAGTTATCTATTTTTGATAACCTTTTGATAACCAGTTATGATTCGTTATGATTACGTTATATCGGATCATGATTTCTTATGAAGGATTATGTTGGGTTATTATCCCTTTATGAAATTTTATGATTTTTTAGATTTTATTATTATTCTTTATTTCGTTTCCTTTATCTTTTGATATTCGTTATTTCATTCTATTATTCGTTATGATTGATTATTATTTCTTTAGTTTGCGTTATGTTATGTTATTATTTTCATTTGAGTTATCCGATTTCGTTTTATTTTTTTCTTTTTATTTTTTTATTTTTTAATTTTATTTTATTTTTTTCTTTTGTTTTTCTTTTTATTTTTTATTTTTATTTTTCAGTTTTAAGGGTAAGTTATTATTCAATTTTATTTTTTATTCTTTGTTTTACAGGAGGGGAGTATACTCTATGAGGAATGAGAGCGACATGCAACAGGAGATTATATGGAGAAGTCATAGAATGTAGAAGAGAACGAAGTAACGAAGTGTAGAAGAGTAGTAGAAGAGTAGTAAGTATTATTTTAATATCGACTAGCACAATATTAATATATCATAGCATTATTTTAATCTGTTGGTTTTATATGTGTTGGGTGCAAAATTTTTTCACATTTTCTAAACGTACACTTTTACCTGCTTTTTAAAATCAATGGTTCTGGAAGTGGGTATGTAATGATTGGTTATATGGAAAATCAGAGGGAATCAGGTGAGATAATTAATTGACAGTTTAATATTTTTATCTTGTCATTATATTGATTTTACTAGGGTTATTGAGAGGTTATTGGGAATAGGGTTATTTATTTTTTATTATCGTCACTTAATTGTAATGTTATACTTTGTTATACATTGGCTTTTGTCAATTTCTGTTTTGCATGAATGGGATAATTGACGTTTTATTTTTTGATATTGTTTATTTAATGATTTTTATATGACAGTTTTTTATGGTGCGATTGTTATACAGTTTGGTATGAATATTGGAGTGTGGTGGGGTGGATTAGGGATTGATTATTATATTTATATTTAGGTGGGAGTGAGTGTGAGAGAGTGTAGGGAAATATAGATTATGTTTGGATCATATATGGATTATGTTTGGATTATATATAGGTTTGATGAGGGTGTTATTGAAATATTAGGTCACGTTCGGTCGGACTTCCTAGGGGGTGCAGATTATCGCAACACGATAAAAATTTGTTTTAATACGGGAGTGCCTTTAAAGTTGTGATTATGTACAAATAAAAACAATATATTAGAATATCGCATAAACATTGGAGTTGTAGAATTGTACCTAAAAAAATACAATTTGAATTATTGACAAAATTGTTTTTAATATTTAAAATGGGCTTGTATCGTCAATGATACACAATTTAATATAATAAAAATCAATAAAGAAAGGACGTGGCGGACGTGTCAGACACAAACACTAAAGCAACAAACAAAACAAACGTAACTAATAACGATGTAACTAAAAAAGAAATGGAGAAGAACAAAGACATGAAAACAAACAATGCAGTAACTGCAAACACAAACGTAACTAATAACGAGGTAATAACAACTACACCAGTAGCAAGCACACCAGTAGCAACACAAGCAACTACAGATGTAAAAACAGTAAAGATAACTAAAAAAGATAAAAAGTATTCTATAGATGAGTTATTAGAAGGTAGTTTAAATTTTTTATTTAAAGATGTAACTAAAAAGATTTTACCAATTGTAGCAACTAAAAATGATTTTACAGGTGACGTTTGGAGTACAATCCAAACATTACAAAAGATTAATCACGTTTCAATTACTGAGATTAAGCCTTTAAGTATAAAGGCACAACTTGAAGAAGCTAAAAAGGTAAATGATAAGTTAAGTCAAGAGTTAGGTTTAGTGATAACTAAAAATAATTCTTTACTTATAAGTAATCAACAGTTAGCAAGTGATTATGAAACATTAAAGAAAAGATGCGAAGAGTTGCAACACAATTACAATTGTGAACAACTTGCAAATAGTAATTTAAGAAAAGAATTGAAATCTTATATTGAAAAATTAAAGGCGGTTACACCAACAACAAACAATGCAACACCAGAACCAACACCAGAACCAACACCAGAACCAACACCAGAACCAACACCAGAACCAACACCAGAACCAACACCAACTACACCAACAACACAAAGTCAAAATTTTAAAGGATTGACTATACCTAAAGGATTGAATAATAATAGCACTAATGGAAGTAGTAATGCAAGTGAAGCATTTTCACTGCATAAACGTAATGAGATAGAGTTAAAACCTACTTGCGTAGTTAGTTATAGACTACATGAAAAGAGGGGTTATTATATGTTGTCTTTTAAATTTAATAGCTTTAAAGCTAGTAAAGAGGCACGAAGTAATTTTTTATACGATTGTAAACAAGAGCTATTAAATTTTGACAGTAGCTGCAAATTTACTTGGTATAACCATAATGAGATTTTAATTAGTGACACAAGTATATCATTACAAGATAGTCGTTATATTAGTATAATTATAAACGTGTTAGAACAGTATATTTCACATGGTGTTCAAGGTTTCAAGGATATAGTTATTGAATATAAATAATAACTATAACCTAATATAATAAAAGTCGGTACTTGAAAAAAGTACCGACTTTTTTTTTGCCTTTTTTTATAATAATAAATAAAAAAAAAAATTACGTTCAGGGGATATAAAAAAACGTACTGGGGATAAAAAAAATTACATCTAAAAGATATAAAAAAATAAAACCAGGGGATAAAACTATAACAGATAAAACAAAATCATAATAATATTTATATAAATAAATATATAAATAAAATAATCCTGAACCATTTCCACCAACAAAAAAACCTTTTCAATTTTAACAATTCTAACAATTCCAAAAGCCTTTTTTTGAGCCGACAAAAACGCAATAACAAACACAAAAGCAACAAAATAATAAATAAATAATATTAAAAAAATAAAATGCAATAAACATAATAAAATTTTGCTTCTGCCACGTCATATGCACGCAAAAAAGCATTGATAAACCTTTTATCAGTGCTAACACACGCAAAAAACAAAATTTGAATTATTGCACCACCGAACTTTTTATATATATAATATATATATATAATAATAAATAATCGGCACGCACACACACGCAAAAGACCTAAAACCTTTACACTAGCAATAGCGATAAAATCATAGCATTAAGACCTTAGTATTATCATCTTTAAAACATAATCTAATAATTAAATATAAATAAATTCTAAAGAGAATAAATTAACTTAAAATTTATTCTCTTTTTTTTTTATTTTTTTTATTTTACGTTAATTCACTTAATTTTCTTTTTTCTTTTTGCATACCTTCCAGACTTTATTTATTATTTTTTTTATTTTCTTTTTTTCTTTTATTTATCTTATTTATTCTTTAAAATGCTTTATTCTTTTGGATTTTCTTTTCGTTCTTTTCGTTTCTTTTCTGATTTATTTTTTTCTGTTTTTTCTTTTGCATCACGTTTTATTTTTCTTTGTTTTTCCTATGAATTTTTATATTTTTGTAGAAAATTTATAATTAATTTTTTTATTTTTTTGTATTATTTTATCGCAACACAACTATTATTTTATTAAAACATCTGGTTTTTTCTATGTTTTTTCTTTTATTTTTTTTGTTTTTTTTCTATCATTTGTTCTTTTATTTTCCATATATCGTTCAACTTTTTTCTATTCTTTTTATTATTTATATATAAATATATATATTCTTTTTTATAACTTTTCTTTTCAGTTTTTATTGATTTTATTATTATTTTTATTTATAATATTATTATAATTTTTTTTATTCCAGATATATTATTTATTTATTTTTTTATTTTTTTATTTATATATCATTTCAATTGCATATTCTCATTTTACCACACTCAAAATTTAATGACAAACCACTTGTCAAAGTCAATGTTACTATGTCAATTTTGTCAATCAAATGTCATTGCAATATGTCAACAAAAATTTATTTCAGTCGTCAATCCCAGTGTTTAAGCCATTCTTGGCAATGTCACCGAAAAAATTTTTAAAATGGGGTTGACAAATGATATTTGTCATGTTATTATATTGGTATGCTTCACAGAGAAGAAGCGAGATAATATGATAGTATATATGATAATATATATATTAAAAAAATAAAGGCACTCTTAAATATAAAAATAAGGGTGTCTTTTTAATGTAGGATCTTAGTATTAAGATGTAAGATATTAGTATTAAGATATAAGATATTAGTAATAAGATATATATATACATTTATTAAGGATTGCAAATTGGAAAAATCCGATTTTTAAAAATCATAATAGATGTAAGGAAGTACCCCCTACTACATAATATCATATATAGGATTGACAAATAATATAATAAAAAAAGAAAGAGGTAATATAAAATGAAAGAAAGAATAATGTGTTATGAATTAAGAAATTTAAAAGAGGTATTAGATAATATAAAAGAAGAGGATTTCATCTCCGAGGACATTTATATTTCTGATATACACATGAGTACACAGGAACATCTATATCAAAAAAGAAAAGCATTTTCGTTTGAACAAAGAAACGAAAATGAAGTACAATATACCTTTACTGGATGTTCAATAAAAGGCAATTATATCTTTGTCAATCGTGATGATTGCGAGGATATTATTTTATATAACTCAAAATTAAATCGAGTTATATATTAATTATAAATAAAGGGTTGACTAACAAGCAAGTCGACCCTTTTGGAATTGTAGTTAATCTTAAATCTTTAATCGTTTAAAGATTTAATTTAATTATAATTCAAGGAAAGAAAGAGGTAATGGAATATGGAAAACAAAGAAAAATACGAAATGTTAATCAATAATATTGTAGTAGAGGATTTATCATGCGAGGTTTGCATAGTAGGGAATATTAAGAAAACTGTATCTAAAATGATAGACACTTTAAACAATATATGTGGATTTATTTACACTGTAGGTTTTGAATTTACAGATGTTGATGGAAACGAATTATTTATTTCTAAACATGATTCCATTGATTTAACAATCAATGGAACAACATTTAGTAATATAAATTTACCAAAGGAAACTTTGGAGTCTATGTTATATCAGTGGCTTGATAACGCTTATCAGCGTTATAACGAGGTAAACAACATAGATTTGTTAGATGAGGAACTTGATGAGGAAGATTTTTTCACTGATGATATTGTAATTTAATAAGCCGAGAGAGGGATTTTTCCCTCTCTTAATTAATTAAAATCTTTATAAGTCCTTAAATTATTAAGGACTTATAATAATTTTAATTAAGGAAAGATGGAGGATTTTATTATGAAAAGAAGAAGTTATATCAAATTAGCAGATTGGAGTGACTACAATTCAGAACTCTGTAATAATGGTGGTTGCTATGTATATTACACATATATATATAGCAACGGAAAGGGAGAGTTCGAAGTGTGGCATGACTCTTCAAGTGATTTTCTCGAAGAGGAACTTTGGGATATTGTTTCAAAGGAAGAGGCTTTAAGAATAATAAGGGAACACAGACAAGATGAAAATTGTTCTATAGAGTACAGATATTTTATTTCAGATAATTATAATATCGCTGACCTATCGGCAAGACGGGGAGAAAGAGGTAATTGACTATGGAATTAAAGGAAATATTTAAGAAGGACAGGATACACATAAGGAATAGAGAGGATTTAGATTTTTGTCTACATCCTTTGGAATATGATTTCACATTTTTAAAAGATAGTTATAAATATATAACTATAATTGATAGAACTATCATTTCATTAAATACGAGAATGATTAAAGTTCTCATCAATCATGGAATAACAGTGTTCAATAACGACTGTTATCCAGCACAGAAATTAATATTGGCAAATGACAAACCAGCCTATATTTACAAAAGTGATGATAATTTAGGTTGTGAAGTGGGATATACAGGAAAGCACATCTGCTTTATAACAGATGATGAAAATATAGATATGCCTTTGTATAAGGCATATGGTCATTTGTGGACTTTCATAAATGACTTACCTAGATTAATAAACGTGAAAGGAAGTGTAAATGCATGAAGATGACATAATTGATATTAATTAATTGCGTATAGGGTGGGAAAACACAATGAAGAAAATAAAGAAAGAGGTAATTTGAAATGATAACTGAATTTGTATTATTAAACAAGCTAATGAGAAAATTTATGAAGTATTTAGAAGAGAAAATGTTTGATGATTATCTAACATTTCTGTATAATCAGGAAGATGAATATGATGAGGAAATTGAACCTACAAAACAGGATTTTCTACAGTTTGTAGAAGATAATGAGTATAAGTATTATGAATACTTAGGTGTGCTTGATGATGATTATGAGAACGGTAAGAAATTAATATCAAGTCTATATGATGTTTGTGTTGATTTACTTTTTGATGAGAAGTTGATTAAAAAAATCAACGCCGACTCTGAACGTGTACAGGATAAGAGAGCTTCAAAGTATGTCGAAGAGGAACTAAAGAATTATGAGTATTGCTATATCGGGAAGAAAAATCCCAATTGTAAATTAGATTATTATTTATATTATCTAGTAGTAAAGCATAAAGAAACTGGGAAGTATGCTATATTCACATGGAACGCAAGCACTGAAACAGCAAGCAACATCTGTTACAATATTCCAACAAAGGAAAAGTTAGATAAGTTTATAATAAACAAAGTTGTTGTACACTAGATTAAATAATAAAGCACTCTGTAAGAAAAACAGAGTGCTTTTTATATAAAAAAAAACTAAGAAAAGAGGCTTGATAAAATGAAGAATGAAAAGAAAGAGGAAAAAAGAATTGTGAACTATAATGATGATTTGAGAATATCATTATCAGATGGTAATGATAAGTTAGGAAAAGGTATATATAGTATATCAACTATTCCAACGAATGATTACGTTAGATATGTATCTGGAAAGATAGTCACTAATGTAAAGGGAACTTGTAAGAATTGTCAACATTGCAAGGCTGATTGCTATGCTGTGCAATCAGTTAGACAGTATAAGAAAACAACTATTGCTTACGCAAAGAATACGTTGATTGCAAGAAATAATCCAAAGAAATATTTTAAGCAAATCAATGATTTTCTTTGTGAAAATTGGATAGGATGTTTTAGATGGCACGTTAGTGGAGATATAATATCTGATAAATACTTTCAAAGTATGGTAGATATAGCAAATGGAAATAATGCAGATACATTGTTTTATTGCTATACACAAAGACACGACATTGTAAATAAATACATGGATAATAATGGAATGATACCGACTAACTTGACAATCATCTTTTCAAGTTGGGGAAAAATAAATAATCCCTATCAATTCCCAGAGTTTATAGTTGATTTAGGAAATGATGAGGAAATAAAAAAGTTACCACATTGTCCTGAATATAACGAAAAAGGGAGAAGAACAGGAGCAAGTTGTTCACAATGTAGATTGTGTATGCACTTAAAGAAAGGAGAAAAGATTGCTTGCTATAAACACTAGCAAGCAATTTATTATAAATAAATCAAATAAAAGGAGATAATATAATATGAATTATGTTAACATTGAGGAAAGTTTACAGTTTGTAAACGTAAAATTAGTGAAAGAAAAGAAAGTAAAATATAAAATTACTGATGAGAAAATTAATAACTGTGAAAATGCAGTGAAGTTTCTTGGAGAACAAATAAAATACTGTGATAGAGAACAGGTTATGGTAGTTAATTTATCAATAAAGTATGATGTAATTAACGCAAGTATAATAAGCACAGGAATGATAAATGGTTCAATTGTAGAACCTGCTAATGTATTTAAAACAGCCATATTATCTAATGCTTATCAGATATTGATAATGCATAATCACCCAAGTGGAAATTTAGTGCCAAGTAACGAGGACTCAAAAGTGACAAAACGAATAAAAGAGTGTGGAAAAATAATGAGAATACCATTAGTGGATCATATAATTGTAGCACCATATACAGATGAATATTTTTCCTTCGCAAAACAAGGAATATTATAAAAAATAAAATAAAAAAAGGAGATGCAGAATTATGTTATTAATCAATGGACAGTATATAAGAGAGGGAGAAGATGGAAATAGAGATTGCGTAGAAATAGCGGAGAAATATGTAAGTTATGATTTTGCTAAGGAAATTGATAAACGATTAGCAAGTCAAGAGAATTTAAAAGCAGAAGTATTTAATGAGTATGATGAGTATGAAAGATTGTATGATGGATTATGGAATGATAGTAAATCAGTATATGATTTAATTGATGAGGTTACAGAGTTATTGAAAAACAATGCTAGTAAAGGTAGATTAAAAACAGAAGTTCTTAAAGAAGTTATGGAACGACTTAAAGAAGCCACAACTACATTAGACAATTGGATTTAAAGAATATCATAAATACTGTTGACAAATGAAACTGAATGTGCTACAATTACATTTGTAAAATTTAACAGGGTTAAAACAAAACAAAACGAAAGGAAGTGTTAGCATATGACATATGGAATTGATGCTAAAGTAGGAAACCTAGTGTGTTTCAGTAGAGAGGGGGCAATTGAGAAGTATAAAATTTTCTGTAAAATATTTAATGATAATCCATGCATGGAAACATCATCAGTTTGCAGTGATGCAATGTTAGATATGATAGAACTTGGATTTACATTAGATGAATTAGAACAGATAGAAAGCGAGGTTAAATAAAAATGATAACAAGAACACAATTAGCTAACAAGGAAATCAAGAAACTGAACACTATTGAGGAAGCATTGGAAATGGTACAATGTTTAACTTATGATGAGTGTATAGAAATATTAAAGAGAACTCATGACCTGCCATCAAAGCTATATAATGCTTTAATTGATAGATGTAAAGCATTAAGAGGAAATACAATGGAATTAATTATGGCATCTATGCAACACATAATTAATTAATAGATTTATAATAGGGTGAGAGTATCATTTAAAGTATTGATAAATAAAATGTATAAAAGAAAGGAAGATAATAATTATGAAATTATTAGAAATGTTTAGCACAAAGGAAATGTTTAAAAAATATTGTGAGGTAGTTGTAGAGGGTGTGGAAAATTGCACAGGTGAATATTGGATAAACAAAAGATATGAATTAAAGAAAATGATAGCAGAAATAATGGAAGAAGAAGAAGGATATGACATATCAATTACAATATATAATATGGTAATTGGAAACGGAGCTAAAATAAAGAGGACTTTTGATGATTTAGATGATGATTTAGAAAGTTTAACTCCAACAGAAATAATTAGAGATTACTCACATCTGGATTTAGATTGCGAGTATTATTTATATAACAAGTATGGCGACATAGAAATGTTAAGAGAATGTGACTTAGATGGATTGTTTGATTATGAAGAACTTGCTAGTCTTGCAATAGATAACATATCAGGAAGAGTAAATAGTTACACTAATGATATTGATGAAATTCTTGATGCGTTATTCCATTAATAACTAAGTGTAATAGGGTGAGAGGGAAACTAATAATAAATTAATTAAATTATAAAAAGGAGATTAATATTATGACAAAGAAACAAAGAATGGAAAGAGCAGAATTAGTAATTGCTATGGATAAGATAGCAAAATGTTTCAATGATGAAGATGTATATATGGGATGGTTAATGTGTGGAGTTGCAGATGGAGATATAAAAAGCGATACTACACCTGAAGAGGTTCTTGATGATTATCTTGATGATGACACATTCTCTGAATTAATGGGATACTTTGTAAGTATTATGTATTGTGCTAAGAAAAGGAATAAGAAATCCAATAAAGGAACATTGTGTGCAACTGGAGTTATAAGTAAGGGAGAGGATGTGGAAGAAGATATTGAAATTTAATAATTAATATAAGTGTAATAGGGTGGGAAAACTTATAAACAATAACAAATAATGAAAGGAAGTAAAAAGAAATGAGAAAAGAAAATATTTTAGCAGAGGAAATTAAGAAAATTGTAGAGGAAAGAGTAGATGTTAAAGTTGAGTTAAGAACAATTGAGAAAAATAATGCAACACTTAATGCGTTAATATTTGTAGCAGAAAGAATATCACCAGTAATTTATTTAGATGAAATTATTGATAGTGTTTTAGAGGGTAACTTAAGTGTAGACTGTGGAGTAAATAAAATAATTGAAGCATATGATAAAGCAAAGGAAAATTTACAGAACATGATGAACTTTAATGAGATTGATAAGGAATTTATATTAACTAACGTAATACCAACATTAGTACAGGGAAAGAATAACAAGAAATATCTTGATGGAAAGGTAACAAGAAAATTTTTAGATTTAAATATTATTTACAAGGTACGTTTAGAAAAGCCAGATGTAAATGATAGTTATAAATCATTCACAGTAACAGAACGTCTGTTATCAGAAAATGATTTGACGGAAGAGGAATTATATAAGAGTGCTATGGAAAACTTAGCAAAGGAAAAAGACGGTATTATTAATATCGTAAAACTATTAGATTATAAAATGAGAGGATATGATGTAGATTTTGATACAGTAAATGAAATAACAGGAAATGAAAATATGCTAATAGCAAGAACATCAAAAGTAAACGGATCAAATATACTACTCAAAGAGAAATTTATTAAAGATGTATCAGATAAGTTTAAGAAGGACTTAGTTATATTACCAAGCAGTGTCCATGAAATAATTATTTGTCCGATAACAACGGACTTATGTATAAAAGAACTTGTGAATATTGTACATGATGTAAACAAAAATGAAGTTGAAGATGAAGATGTGTTATCTAATTCAGTTTATATTTATGATAGAGAAAAAGATAAGATAGTTGTCTTTGAATAGTAATAGTATATAAGGGTGGGAAATTTAAAGAAAAGAAAGGAAATAAGAAATATGAATAAGAGTGTATTTAATAAATATATTATTGATAAAATTAAAAGTATTATTAATGAAAATGATATTAATGTAATTGGAAGAGATGCAAAGGAGATATCAAAAGACATCTGGAACTTAGACCATACATATCTTGGTGAAATAGCAAATGACATTTATAAGAAATGTGAAGAAGAAATATTATACACATTAGATAGATGGGATATGTATGATATTTTTAATGATATGTTTGCTGATGCAATACAAGAGGATATACTTAGTGAAGGAGAAATTGGTAGTTATGAGTGGATTGATACGGTTATTGTGGAAAAATGGACTATGAACGATTTATATAAAGATATATTTGAAAATTATTTATATCATAATTTTAATTTATTTATTGAACAGATAATAAAAGAAGAAGAAAAAAGAAGGGAAGAAAAGAATATGAATACAACGGATATGATGATTAATGTCATAACAGATGCTATGGATGTAATTCTAGGAAGATATGATTTTTACGAAAGTGAAGCTAGTGCTTTAGCAAGTTTAAAACTTAGCGAAAAGGAATTGATTAAAATAATTGAGCAATCTGATATCGAAAGTGACATCATAAAGAAAAGCCTACAAATGAGATATAAAACAGAGGCTGGGTTTACACTTATTAGACATTATTTATCTAAAACAGTTGTGCAAACATTTTTCAAACAAAGTTTTTATCAATTAATGGAAACAGGAAAAATAAATATAAAAAATAATGAAGATAGAAACAGTGCATGGAAGAATATAGTAATAAGTAAAATGGAAAAGGAATTTAAACAAAAGAAAAATGAAATTTTTAATCATTATACAATGGAAGATTTATTTAATGAATCTGAAATTGTTGCAAGATTTATTAAAGCAAAAAAATTAATAAACAAATATAATTTCACAATTCAAGAATTGATGCAATTATATTTGTTTAACAATTCATTAATTGAGATAGCTGAATGTATTGAAGTGTTCGAAGAAGATTATTATGATTTTAAAATGAATTTTAATAAGAACTATGAAGAAAATCTAATAGATTTTATAAAAGAAAATCTAGCATGGGACTTTGAAAATTTAGGTTAATTAAAAATAGGGTGGGAAAATATATAAGATAAACAAAGAAAAGGAAATATCAATAAAATATTTATAGGAAAGAAGAAATTAGAATGAAAATTAATAATAACAAATATCTAAGAAAATTAACAGTTATTCCAGCCGAGATAGCAAACGAAAAAGGATTTATAGTAGAAACAAATAATTTAAAAATAAATATTTATGAATTTGAGAAATTTAAATATAATATGTATCTTATTAAGAATGATATGTATACAAAGAAACCTGCATTAATATGTATAAAGCCAACAAGTATTAATAATGAAAAAAATATATTTGGATTTTTCATTACGAAAAATAATATAAAGATTAAAAATCCTAATGGAGATTATCTTTACAAAAAAAATGCAAAATTTATACATATAGACTTAGACAGTGATAATAAATACACGTTTAAAAAATGCAAAGATTATATTTTTACAAACATTAAATTCACGTTGGAAGAGTGTAGGAACATTCTTCCAGAGTACACCATCTAATCCTTTTGAACCTAGTGTTCGTGAGGGTTTTGAGGAAATTTTAAATTAGGTGTTGACAACTCACCAACTTTATGTTACAATTGCATTTGTCAATCCGATATGTGAGAGATTGACAAATGCTTTGATTATAGTTTTAACAATGTTAAAACTATAAAAATATAAACAATATACAAACAAAGAAAGGAAATGATAATATGTTATCAAAAGAAATTTTAGTAAGTTACTTGGAAGAGAGAATTAAAGAGGAAGGAAGTCTAAGAGCAAAGGTACGTTTCCATGATGGATTCGGAATTTATTACAAAGGAAAGAAAGAAACATTAGTCGAAGCAGTGTTTAGTAAAAAAAGAAAATATGATAAGGAGGATAAAGGTTATAATGAATATACTGTAGCATATTATGATTGCAAATGGAGTTTAAAAGATTTTGTATCAATGTATTTACAATACTTTTTGACTTGTGATATATTTAAAACTGACAAGGAGATAGAAGAGTACCTGAACAACAAAGAAAACAACAAAGAAGAAACAACTAATGAGGAAGCAAAAGATGTTACACAAACAGAAGAGCAGGAAGAAGAGGTGATAACAACAGAAGAACTGGCAGAAACTAATGAAGAAAATGAAACTATTCAAGAAGAGGAAAGCGAGGAAGAAACAGTGAATAATTACGAAGAAGAAAATGTAAACGAAGAAGTAGACAATGAATTAATACAAGCAATTGAAGAAACATATGATGGTGTAGAAGATATTTCAACTACATGTACAGATGATGTAATTGAAACTGATGATGATGTAGTTAAGATAGATCCAGAGGAATACATCAGTGTGTTAAAAGAGTTAACTGAAACAAAACAAAAACTATTGGAAGTGTATAATAATTACAATGCACTTTTAGAGGAAATAATTAATAAATAATTATAAAAACATCAGGTGGATTGAATAATTCACCTGATGTAAATAAAATAAAGAAAGGATTGATATATTATGGAAAAATATACAGTAGCAATTGTTGAAAAATTAATTAGAAGAGTAGAAATTGAAGCAGAGTCACCACAGGAAGCAGAAAGAATTGTTTCAAGACAATATGCTAATGGAGAAATCGTTTTAGATGCAGAGGATTATGCATATACACAATTTGAACATGTTAAACATGATTTATAAAGAGATATAAAAAGAAAGGATATTGAAATATGAGAAAACAAGAAACAATGATAAAGGAATTATTAAAGAAAACAAAAAATATATATAGAAATAATGATGATGTGTATCTATTGTGTAATTATTATATTATCAAGACAACAAATAAAGCAATCAATGATATTTATGGAGATATAAGTAAATATGTTTCAGATGCTCCAACAATATTAACATTAAATGGTAAGGAATACAATGCTATTATTGAAACACATTCCGACTATAAGGATTTTTGCAAAGATTTTTTTGAAAGTGATGTTAGTAGATTGATAAAAGAATACAAAGTAAAGAGAAATCTTACAGAAAGAGAATGGTTGGAGTTATTCAACTATGATCCTAATTATGATATAAAGCCAGTATATCTAAATCCTGAACATAAAATTGGATTTTCAATTACGTCTTTAAAAGATGTGTTAAATCTTATATGTACAGATACAAATGAAGTTACTGTATATGTACCATATATGACAGATTATGTTAAGAGAGGAAATTCATTTGTTAAGATAATGTATACAGACCATAACGAAAACATAATTGAAGCAGTATTATTAGGATGTGGAAAATAATTTTTTATAATTATCAAATATAGGGTTGACAAACGAAAAAGACTATGATAAAATTATACTTGTCAGTACGACAAATGATGTACTGACAAGTAATTAAATAAAGTTTTAACAGAGTTAAAACAAAAGAAATATAAAAAATATTTAAAGTGTATTTAAGGAAAGAAAGGAAATGGTTGTAATGAAAACTACAAAGAAAGTAACAAAAAAGGAAGAGAAGATTAATCAGATAGCACAGATGTTAGAAGAGGGAGTAGCAAACACATACACATCTGATAACTATAAGAAGATGTTGGAAACATATAGTAAGTTCTATAACTATTCATATGCGAATTGCATATTAATTGGTATGCAATGTCCTACTGCTTCTTATGTTGCAGGCTTTCATAAATGGAATGACGAGTTTCATAGAACAATAAAGAAAGGAAGTAAAGCAATCCAAATATTAGCACCATGCTATAAAAACCAGATAGAAAAAGATGAAGATGGTAATGATACTATCACAAAGAAACTTGCATACTTTAAAACAGTTAATGTTTTTGATATTAGCCAAACAGAGGGAGAAGATTTGCCGACAGTTTGTAAAAGATTGCAAGGAAATGAGGTGAATGATAAATTATTACAGAAGATAAAAAGCATATCACCAGTGCCAATAGAATATGAACATATAGACAATGATACATTAGGCGGTTACTTTTCAGTAAGTGAAAAGAAAATTGTCATTAATACAAATGGTACATCTAAATTACATCAGGTTAAAACACTGCTACATGAAATAACACATTCCATTTTACACAATGAGGAAGATGGAGAACAGAAAGATGCTACAAGGAATGACATGGAGATACAAGCAGAGAGTGTAGCATATGTGGTAAGTAATTACTTAGGAATTGATACATCAGATTATTCCTTCGGATATGTAGTTAGTTGGAGTGGTAATAAGAACAAGGAACAATTAAAAAATAATTTAGAAGTTATCAAGAAAACATCAAAACAAATAATTGATAGCTTAGAAAAAATAAAAATTGCGTAATAATATTTATGGTGGAAGTATTATATAAAGTCTTGACAAACAATACAATAAACAGAAAGAGGTGTAGTACGAGATGTAAGATAGCATAAATAATAAGGTGGGAGATTAAAAAACACAAATAAAATTAAAGAAAAGAGGTAATTTATATGTACAACAACTTAGATATTTTAAGGGTAGTAAGGGGATTGGCAGTAAATAGTTCTTTAGAGTTTGATTTTAATGAGTGTTATGATTCAATTGAACACTACTTAGAACATCATAGAGAATATAACATTAATACAATTAATTGTAGTGTTACAATTGATGGAAGGTTACAAGTAAATAATACATTCTATGCAGTAGTTGACAAGAAAAAACAAAGAGAACTATTAAGTAGAATGAGCGTAAAGAAATAGGAAAGGAGAGATAGTTTGGGAACATTGTTTATATTTATACTTCTGTTTGGAATCAGATGTATATGGGGAATATTTGATAGCATTTGTGACAAGACCAACAAAGATACAGCAGGAATATTATTTATACTATTCCTAATAATCGTTGGTGGAATAATATCTGGATCATATTCATATTAAGAAAATATTTTAAGAAAGGCAGGTGAATACATGGTCAAAATATGCGGTATATGTAATAAAGAATTTTACACAAATAAAAATAATCAGAAGTATTGTTGTTTATATTGTTCAAAGATGGCTGATTATAAAAGCCATAATAAGTATATGAAAGGGTACTATCAGAGAAATAAAGATAAGATGATAGAGAACGCATATAACTATCGCAACAGAAAAGAAAAAGAAAATGAAATTAATTAATAACAAAGGAGAAGAGGTTTACTTATGAAAAAGATATGTGAGTTAAAAGAGTTATTAAAATTAGATTTTATTTTAGACGTGTGTAATAAGAGAATTAAGGAAACTAAAAGCACACAGTGGCTGGAGGAGAAAATTAAAATCTTAGAGATTAAGACAAGATGCCTGAATAATATATCAGATGGTTACATTATAGGAAATGATATTGATAAATCAGAAGTGTTAAATTATCTTGCAATGTATAATGTATGGAAGGAGGTGTATAAAAAACATGAGTGCTAATCAGTTATTTGAGAAATTAAAACGACTTGACAAGTCAATTATCAAGATGGAAGTAGACAAACAACAATATAAAATGATTATACTAATGGAAAGAAATCATGATAAAGCTGAAGTATACATACTAAAAGATTTTGAAATTACTGAACAGGCAACAACTACAGTAAAGCAAGCAGATGATTTATTAAAAAGGTTTAAAGATGTTAAATAAACAAACAATACAAAGGAAAGGAATTAATTAAAATGTTAACAAAAAACTTAAAGATTAAAGGGTTAAGAAAGATATCAGGAATAAGCAAGAGTTTAAAGGGTGGATATTATGATTCAAGATATTTACAAGTGAATTATAATATTGAAACTAATGAAGCATGGTGTGATGAATTACTTGCTTATGGACAAAGTAGTTATATTTTGTATGATGATAAAAATATTATAATTTGTACATACATCAACAAACCAATGACAATGCAGGAAATAAGAGAAGAAATAGAAGATGCTTATGAAGATTACATGAGTTATCTTAAAGAAAATAAATTATAAAGAAAGGAAATGTGAAATATGATAACAATAAGATTTGAAAGTGTAGAAGATTCAATAGATGAGTTTGTAAAGAAATTAAATGAAAAGATAAGTGACGGTAGAAGGTTTATCACTGAATTAGAAACGGTATATAAAGATTGTGAAGAATATGAAATTGTTAATGATGAACAGTGGGTAAGACTGGATAACAAAGATTTATTTTATATAGATTATGTATTCTATAGTTTTTATAATAACAAAGTTAATATAATCACTAACAGAAAATACTATGATTTACCTGATGATTTTGACCTTGATAATATAGATGATACATATTTATACGAAGCAGATTTTGATACTGGAATATATGATGATTGTATTTGGGAAGCAATTTATGAATCAATTGAATATTATAGTGTAAATGACAGTGATTATTTTTATGATTAATAATAATACTTTATCTAAATAATAATACATGTTAATAGGGTGGGAATTAATTTAAATAATAAATAAAGAAAGAAGGAAATAATAATATGCGTGTAGATTATGTAGGAAAATCAATTGATTATAAATATAGAATAGCAGAAATTTCATGTAAGGAAAAAGAACTTGATAAACTAGAAGAAATATCCAAAATAATGTTAAAAGAATTTAGTTATCGAATAGATATTGTAACAGATGGATATGCTTTATGTTTAGTAGATGATTATGATGACTATAAAAATTTTATGAGTTGTTGGAAAGAAAGTAAAAAAATATTAAAAGAAAGGAAATGATAGATAATATGAGAAAAGAAAAACTATATACAGTTAGTCTTGTAAAAGGTTACACAGATGTTTATTATTGCCATCAAAAAAAATATCCTAATATTCCTGTATTTGGAAGTATTGGAGATAAAAATAAGGCAAATGAAGTTTGTAGATTAATGAATAGATAAAAGAAAAGAGGTAAAAAACATGGAAAAATTATTAGTTTTAGATACAGTAAAGGGACTGTATACAATTGAAGTTAAAAAAGAAGGCGTTCATTTAGACACTTTATACAAACATCTAAAGTGCAATGTGTTTGATATTGCACATAGGTCAATAGATGGAATTAAAGATGAAGGATTATTTAAAGATAATTACAACATATCAGCATTGGATAAAGATAATGATCCAGCATTAGTTGGTAATCTTATCATTGCTCATCATGATGAAGAGGGAAATTTAACAGGATTGTCAGATGAAGATATTAAACATTTGAAAAACAATTATAATTCTAAATACAATTGGTTTGAAAATTTAAATTATTAATTAAATATCTTATGGTATGTATTGTAATGGTACATACCATAAGATATAATGTAAATAATAGTAAGAAAAAATAGTATTAATAATAAAGGAGAGATGTTATAGTGAAAACAAGAATATGGAAAGTTTATGGTTCTAACGGACACAGACAAAGAGAATCATTTTGTGAAAGTACACATTATGATTTTTCAAATGATAAAATTGGAAAAAGAATCATTGATGTTTATAATTCTGATGTAACTAATACAAATGAGTATAGTATCATTTCTATTACAAGAAATACAAGTGATGAATGTTATGCTGAGTTGTATGGACAAATAACAGACGGTGTATTTGAAAATTGCAACTATGGAGATGTGATAGAAATAAATAAAATCGAATTAGAAAAAATACTAAAGACAGGAGATGATTTATAAATGGGATATGTAAGTAAAGATGGCTATTGGCGAAAAAAATTATATGCAGAAAGAAAGATGGAGGAACAAAAATTTAATACTAATTTATCAGAAGAACAACATGAAATAATTGCAGATTTATGCAGTATAAGACACAAGTTTCATACTATGGATGCAAGAAAACTATTCAATACAAATAGCACTGCTTTTAGCGAATTAAGAAATTTATTTGGAATTAATGTAGGTGGAGATATAGAAGAAGATAGCATTTATAATAAATTGTTAAATGTAAATTTACCAGAGTTGCAAATATTAGATATATATGAATTACCAGATGATATGCTCTGGGATTTAGAACTGACAGATGAAGAAAGATATGAATGGGAGAAAAAAGCAGAGAAGTATAACAGTGAAAATCCGAATGGAATTTTTAAACATACAGGATATTCATTATGGGAAGAGGAAAGTGGATATATAAGTAAATTGTGGGATATGCTGGAAGATTATAATAATATAATCGAAAGATATCTGAAAGCTATAGATGAAAAATATGGAACAAACTATTGTCCAACAGGTTCAACAAGATTATTTTAAGGAATGATTAATATGAATGAAATAGAATTAATAAAAAAGGGACAAACGTTGTCTCAAAAATACAATAATGACTATGAACGATATGTTTATAGTGATGAGTTTAATGAAAATCCAAGTGCTTATGAACAAAGTTTCATAAATACAGGGTTTGAAAATCCTGATTTTGAATTTGAAATAAAAACATTTTATAGGATTGGATGTCCTATAAAAGATGAATATGGAGAATATATTCCTAGTTATAATTTTGCTGAACAAAGAAGCGAAGCTGGAATATCAGTGGTAACTGTAGAATGGTTACACAGTTTAAAATCCATATTCTTTGGAACATCAGATGAGGACCTTAAAAGAAAAGGTGTGTATGAAATTGAGGGTATTGAATTACCCTATAAAGGTGGAGATGATGAACCATTAATATTAGTGGTTGGAGAACCTGTAAAGACTAGAATCAGAACTAGACAGGGATTAGAAAAAGCAGTAAAAAATATAAATAAATATATATAAATGAAAAGGAGAAGTAATTATGAAAGATACTCAAATTCAAATTAGAGTCAGCGACGAGCTTAAAGAAAAGGCTAAGCAATTAGCAGAAGAAGATATGAGATCATTAAGCAATTTTATTGAGCTCCTGATTAGGCAGGAGTATGAAAGGAGGCACCCAGAAGCAAATTAATCAAACAAGTTCATAAGTAGTAAAAAAGCCTCCGCTGATAATTATTAAAATTATATAAAGGAGGCTTTTTATTATGAAAAGGCAAAAAAGAAAAAAGAATACTGAATACACTATCGACAAGAGGATAGCAACTGCAGCTGCTATTGTAAAACTCATGAAAGAGATAGTTGAACTGTATAATCTTTTTTAAGAGGAAGCACTTGCTTCCTCTTTTTTTATGCAAGTTTAAGAAGTTTCTGCCATGTCTTTCTCATGGCTGTAAGTTCTCCATCTGCAATACAGTCATTATCCTTCTGGAACTTCTTTATCGCCTTATCGAACATAGGACCTGCTATTCCATCAGCATATCCACAATCATATCCAATTCCGTTAAGATAATCCTGTACAATCTTAACCAGTGGATGTCTGTTATTAACAGTCTGAGATATTGTAACTGTAGCCCCTAGTGTCTGATTGCCTGCTATACCATCAAGCGTTATATTTTGACAAATTTGAAGTCTTTTTACAAACATAAGGTATTGCACCCCTCGTTTGAATTCCTTCCATTCCTGCGGATGCTGAACGTAATAGACAGGGCATTTTTTCCTTGTCACATCATAGT
>Ga0326514_10000663_pt1 | contig 23134 bp, 24 predicted proteins | sample 3_2548_0518_D_FD_203653 | JGI IMG/M metagenome (GOLD analysis project Ga0326514, IMG submission 203653) | Bovine rumen microbial communities from UC Davis, California, United States - 3_2548_0518 | ecosystem: Host-associated > Mammals > Digestive system > Stomach > Rumen | place: USA... | reverse complement strand
AATTTCTTCTACTTCTGAATATTCGTTTTTAGCTAAGAATAGCTTAATGTTTTCCACATTTTTTTCATATTTTGTGGATTTTATATTATAGATATTTTCACTTAAATGTTTTAATTCTTCTGCTTTAAATCTATATTGTTTATCTAATGCTACAGATTCTTCTAGTTTAAAATCGTTTTCTTCTACCAAATTTAACAATTTTGATAACGTTATTTTATTTGAATAAAAAATATCTCTATCTGGATTTGTATTTAAATTGAAATCATCAATACAAATTGTTATATTAACTTGTTTAGCTTGTTTTATTAGTTCTTTTATAACTTGATATTCTTGATGTGTAAATCCTGCAAATTCATCTATATAAATAATGCTGTTCTTTACTAAATCTGTTTCTTGTAAAGAATTTGCAAGTATGTCCAAAAGATCTGTTTCATCGATATAGTTATTTATTATTTTTTCTACAAATTTTTCATATACAAGACTCATATCAGATAATTTTGTTTTTAGATATGTATCATCTGTATTATTTATTTCTTCTTTTAAATTATCAATAGTCACTCCATGTTTTTTGAATTCTGTAATAGCTGTTATACTTAAATCTATATTTTCATCAGATTTTCCTAAGAATTTTAAGTCTTGTTTATATTTATTAAGTATAGAATAAACAAGCATTGCTTTACCACATTTTGATAAATTGTTTTTATTTCCTCCAACTTCTGATATAACTCTGTATGCCATTCTGCTTAATGTAATTACTTCTGCATTCATTACTGCATTTGAACTTAAACAATCCATAAGCTTCTTTTCAGCTGTAAAAGAGAATTGTTCTGGTGTAATTATATATATCTTCTTTTCTTTGTTTACTAATTTAGATATTTCATTAAAGCAATATTGACTTTTTCCACTTCCTGGTTTTCCATATATAATTCTTAATCCCACAAGCAATCCTCCTCTCTTTTAAATCTACGACAATTATAACACACTATTATTATTTTTTGTATAAAATTATAAAAAAACAAATATAGACTAAATATATTTTGAAATAAAGTCTATATTTGATTTTTGTTTATATTCAAATTTTGAGATTAAAATTTATAATTTTTCTATTTCTTCTTTGGTCAATCCTGTTATCTTAATAATTATAGATAATTCTATTTCTTCTTTTTTCATTTTTTTGGCCATTTCTAACTTTTCATTATTTTTTCCATCTTGTAATCCTTTATCATATCCAGCAGCATGTATTGCGTGTTTATCCATTATGTATTTTTCTCTTAATTCTGCTAAGTACCTTTCTCTTTTTGTCTTACTCATATCTTCCAGTATTTCTCTTGCCTTTATTAACTCTTCTTTATCTCCCATTTTTGGTTTCACCTCTGGATTATTTATAAATTCAAGCCAAGCTTTTAATGTATCATTTTCTTGTTTGTCTTTACTTACTTTTCTTAGCTCTATTATATAAATTTCTAATACATCTGTCAATATTAATTTAGGAGTTTTTTCTTCTCTTATTTGCCATTTTGTCATAAAATTGCTATTCTCCTTTAAATTATGCAAATTATAATCCGATATTAAGACTACAATCCCTTTTTGTAATTTATCAAAATCATCTCCCTTTTTTATACTACTTGTATACATCTTACTCCAATAAAACAATAATCTTTTTTCTATATTTTTCTTATCTACTAATTGCAATTCAATATTACAATTAATATTATTATTTAATATAGCTTTTATGTCTAATACTCCTAGCTTATCATCGTACAAATCTTTTTCAGTGATTGGATTACAATCTAATTTTATATCAGTTATATTTTCTTTTGTTACCGCTCTTAAAAAATCTTTGGTTATTTCTTCACTTCCATTGGAGCCAAAAATTCTTTTAAAAACATAATCAAGTTTTGGATTTAATAATTTTGCGATATGCATCACTTTCTTTCTTATTTGATTTTTAATTTAATTTTGAAATTATGGCGAAACGCCGAAAAAAATTTGAATATAAACAAACTTTAAGCAATAAAATATACTTAATTCATTCTATTTATAATACATTTTATTGCTTTTGTCAATAATTTCCATATTTTTATCATATTTTTATCATATTTTTTTCAAATTAGCTTAGAAAATAATTGTGCTTTTGGCTAGGCAAACGAGATTTTAATTTATGAGGCGTACTTCTTGTACGTTGATTAAATTAAAATCGATGTTTAACAACGCCAAAACGCAATTATTTTTTAAGCATTACTAGCTTCTCTTCTCCAGTAGAACAAATACTGTTGTGCTAATCCTGCTAAGTTACCAAACTTTTCTTCTGCTAATTTTTCTATTTGTTTTTTACTTACTTTATTTTCATCTTCTTGTTTTATGTATAAATCATTCATTACTCTTCTAACCCATACATCAATTGGAAATACTTCAAATCTTTTTAAATCTGAAAATAATAAAATACAATCTGCTACTTTTGGTCCTACTCCAGAAAGTGTTAATAGCTGTTCTCTTACTTCAGTTGTATTAGTATTTTCTCTTAATTTATCTAAATTAACTTTTCCTTCTAATATCATGTGAGTTGTTTCATATAATCTAATATCTCTAAATCCTAAACCTAAACTTCTAAAATCTTCAACACTTACATTTTCTAGTTGTTTGGCAGTTGGAAATGTATAATATTTTTTCCCGCTATATTCTATTTCTTTTCCATATTTCTTTGATAATCTTTCAATTATTCCTTTTATTCTTGGTATATTATTATTAGCTGAGATTATAAATGATATAATAGTTTCCCATAAGTCTTGATTTAAAATACGTATTCCTTTTCCATATTCTATACTTGTTTTCATATTGTCATCTATTTTTGATAATTTTTTCTTTATTTGATTATAATCACGTTTTAAATCAAAATACTCTTCAACTGTTTCTTTAATATCTCCTTCACATATTCCTTCAAAAGTTACTACATCATTTTCTTTTTTTACATTTAAAACATTGTTTCCAAATACTCCTGTATAACTTCCATCTTCTTCTATATTCCATCTAAAGCATTGCCCACAGTCAAATATATCTTTTAATTCAAATGAATCTACATTTTTTAATACATATTTTTGCTCTTTCACAAATTTCTCCTTAAATTATTGTTATTAGTATTATAACATACAAATTATTCTTTTAAAATAACTAATATCAAAAAAAAACACCTTTACTTTAATATTAAAATAAAAGTGTTTTATATTTAAAACTTATCTAACTGCAAGACAAGCTCTAAAGCCTGCAAACCAATTTACTCCACCATGGTAAGTTTGAAAATCAAAAATTTTAACTACCGATTGACAGCATGTTCCTCTCCAAATTACAGGATTATTTTGAGAAAAGTTTAAATTTATAAAATTACTCCAACTTGTTTCAAAAAATCCATCTCCTAAAAGAGTTCCATCACTTGTTAGATATGATTGATAGTATTTTTTATCAGGCATTGTTTCAACTGTAAATCCTGAACTTCCATACATAATTTGATCATCTGTATCTTTTCCAAATCCCATTGTATATTCCCATAAACCTCCTACCATATCGTATATGCCATATATATTTCCAGTTGTACTTGAAAGCTGTCCAATAGCACCACTATATTGTTGTTCTGGTTCTGGAAGTTTAGTACTTGAATTTACCGCATATGTTGAGTTTTTAATTGGATCATTTCCTAATCCTCTTCCCGCTCCTGTTATTTTATTTGTACATTGGTTTCCACTTATTCCAGTTCCATTTCTTCCATATTTACTGTCTGCTAAATATTCTGTTGCACCCCATTCACTATTTTTCATCATGTGGCAATTAAGTATTGTGTTTATCTCTCCATTTTTATTATATGTATTTATTGATAAATCAGACATGAATTTTACATTTGTTCCTGTATTACTAGCAGAATTTGGTAGTGATTTTAATGCCTTGTCTTTATAAGTTGATTCATATTTCATTACCCATATTCCTTGTAACTTGCAATCCCATCCTCCATTATCAACATCTCCATCAAATACTGGATGTGTTCTTAAGTATTTGTCATTTACTGATATCGCTGTTACTGATGTTACATTAGCTGGTCTTTTTCCCTGACTATCTACTATTCCTCTTGCATCTGAATATCCAACAATATAATTATTTTTTAATGCATCTTGTTCACTTAACGTTCCTGCTCTGTATTCATTTTCATGTGCTTCTGTATCAAAATATACTATTCTATAACTGTATCTTGGTATCCATACATAATAACTTCCGGTCACTTGTCATTGCATTTGCCCATCTACTTGTTTTTCCATCATTTCCTTGGTTTTGTGCTATATATTCATACCAATTTGCTTCTTTAAAATTTGCATTATCACTTGTTATTTCATATGTATTATTTGCTGGATTTGTTGTGTCTAAATCTCCACTTGAGTCTTTTGCCCAATATACTGCTTTCATTCCATCTTTTAATACCGGTTTGTTTGGTGTTCCAGTTGTATTGTAACTATATTCATTTAAAAATTCTATTTCTATTACTCCATATAACATTGTTTTTACATTTTCTGTTGATTTTTCAGGCTCTGGTTCAGGAACTTTCATTGAAGATACATTTCCATCTTTATCTATTAAGTAATTTCTATTACTTTTAAATGTTACTTTTATTCCTTCATCCGTATTTTCAGAACTATAATTTCCACTACCTGGAGTTTTATCTAATTCTTTATCTAAATTATCTTTTGTAATATTTCCACGTTTACTTCTTCCCATTGCGACAGTTGCTGCTTGTTCTAAAATTTCCTTTTCATTTGCTATTTCTGCCTGTTCTTTTGCATTTCCAGCATTATGAATTAATCCATTGTCTCCTGTTAATGATGCTACAGTTATTCCTGCAAGTATTAGTAAAATTATAATGTAACTACTAACGCAACTAGCGTAATTCCGTTTTCTTCTCTTTTCTTTCGCATATTGATCTCCTTTTTTTATAAATTTAATTTTATTTTAAAACAATATGTTTTAAAAGTCAATATAACAAATTGTTTTATTTTATAATTTCTATAATATTTTTTGAAAGGATTTCCTATGAAAACTCGTATTAAAAATCTAAGAGAAGATAATGATTTAACTCAAAGTGAAATAAGTAAATTATTAAATATTTCTCAAGTAGCATATTCTTATTATGAATTAAATAAAAGGAATATTCCATTAGAGTTATTATCGAAATTAGCTGATTATTATAATACTAGTATAGATTACTTGGTTTATAGAACAGATGAAATTAAACCTTATAAAAAGTCAAAAAAATAATATAGTATTACTCCTTTTTTCATATTTTTCTTAATATTTCTTGACTACAATTTAATATTATGTTAAATTAATTATACATTTGAATCAATATTTTAAATTCATGTTTTCGTTACAGATGTTTTTTTACTGTAACATTTTCTTTTGCATTTCTGCAAAAAAATCAACAATTATCTATCTTTTTAGAAAATAACATGCTATAATAGGAGGTGAAAATATGCCAATTATTTCACAATTTTACGGTATAATTATTAGGATCTATTTTAATGATACTGAAAAACATTATTTAGGCCACATCCATGTACAATATAATGAATTTGATGCTGTATATTCTATAAAAGACGTTAAATTATTAGAAGGTAATATACCACAAAAACAACATAAACTAGTAATTGCATGGATGGAAATTCATAAGGACGAATTACAAGCATTATGGAACGTGTCTCAAAATGATGGTGAGGTATTTAAAATCGACCCTTTAAAATAGGAGGTTTTTATGATACCACCAAGAATTAAAAATGTAATAGCTTTAGATAATTTTTGTCTAAAAATTGAATATGTAACAAATGAAAAAAAAATATATGATATGACAAAATTATTAAAATTGAATTGCTATAAAAATTTAGAGAATATTGCTTATTTTAAATTAGCTAAATCTGCACAAACAACAGTAGAATGGCCAAATGGTGAAGACATTGATCCAAATGAGCTATACAATAACAGTACATCTATTAATTGATTCAAATGAATTTAAAACTTATTTTTTTATAAATAATAAAAAACTGAAATTACTACTTTACAAAGTCATTTCAGTTTTTTCACAGAATCACAAATTTTACAAGGTCTTCTTAAAGCCTAACCCAACTACTTCTCTTGAATTAGTTATAATTATAAAAGAATACGGATCTATTTTTCTTGTAATTAATTTAATTTTTGATACATCTCTTCTAGAAGCTGCACACATCAGTATTAATTTATCTTTATTAGTATACATTCCTTTTCCATAAATACCTGTTGTACCTCTTGGTATTTTTTCTTCAATTTCTTTTGATATTTCCTTACTTTTATCAGATATTATAAACATTAACTTAGTAAAATCCACTCCTTCAAAAACTATATCTATTATTTTTCCCATTAAAAAAATATCAATTGCAGAATATAAACCAATTTCTATTTCTTTAAAAACAATCATATTAAGGGTAACTACAATAATATCAAAAACAATTATGATTTCTCCGCTTCTAGCTGTTGGTTTGTATTGCTTTGTTAAATAACTAATCAAATCACTTCCACCAGTTGATGAATTTGTTTTTAACAAAATTGCAGTTCCGAAGTCCAATTACTATACCACCATATATACATGCTAAAAATCTATCTTGTGTTATTGGTTTTAGTTTATCTAACATATCTATAAATAATGATAAAGTAAAAGTTCCAATTAGTGATTTTATAAAAAAAGATTTTCCTATTTTAAAAAATGCAAATAAAAAAAGTGGTACATTTATAATTAATATCATTGTTCCCATTGGTATATTAAATAAATAATATGTTATAGTTGCAATTCCTGATACACCACCAGAAGATAGTTGATTTGGAAGTAAAAATAAAGACACTCCTGTCGCCATAACAAATGCACCTAACACCGTTCCTAAAATTTCTATTATTATTTTCTTAAAATTAAATTTTTCTTCTAAAAACATAAAATCACCTTTATTTAAGTATTTCTTAAATAAAAGTGATTTATACTTATTTATATTTAATTTGTATATGTTTTTGTTATTTCAATTTTAGATTTTCCTTGTTTTATACTTTCATCTTGTTTTAAAATCAAATCAACATCATATGTATCTTTTAGTTTTTTTACATTTTCTTTTTTATGTCCTATTACATTATTGCTATCTATTGGATTAACACTAACTTCTACTTCTTTAACTTTAGCATTTAATTTCTTTATTTTTCCAACTATTGCATCATACCACATTGCTGATTCAACTAATTGTCTAAATGCTGGATGATAAGGCCCTGCAACCACTTCACTGTTTTTACTTCCTGGCTCCGATATTTCGTCTGTACTTTGAAGTCCTATTCTTATTATATCTATATTTTTATCTGCAAATATTCTAACAATTTCCTTACATACTTCTACTGCTTGAACTACAGATAAAGGTTCATAGATTCCTTTTTTATATTCTTCTTCAAGTTTAGTATTTTTAACAACTAATACTGGATAAATTCTAACCATCTTAGGCTTTAATTTAACTAACGCTTTTGCTGTGTTTACTTCATCAATTCTTGTACTTTCTGGAAGACCAACCATCATTTGATGTCCTAATTTAAAACCATACCATCTAATCATTTTAGATGCTTTTTTTACATCTTCAAAAGTATGACCTCTGTTAGATCTTTTTAAAATATAATCGTTTGCAGATTGAACACCTAATTCTATTGTTTTAACTTTATATTTTTTAAGTCTTTTTAATGTTTCTTTATCTATTGCATCTGGTCTTGTAGAAATTCTTATACTATCTACTTTTCCCTCTTTTATATATTCATATGCTACTTGTAATAATTCTTCTTGTTTCTCTTTTTCTATTGCAGTAAAACTTCCTCCAAAAAACGCAATTTCAACTTGTGCTTCTTCATCTTTTATATTTTTTAGGTAATTATCTATTATCTCTTTTGCTTCTTCTTTTGTAACATTCTTCTTTTGACCACTAATTGATTTCTGATTACAGAATATGCAATCATTTGGACAACCTAAATGTGGTACAAATATAGGAATAATATATTGTCTTTTCATAGACTTACCTCACTTTTTATAAATTTTCTAAGGCCTTTCTTGCAGCTTCCATTTGAGCTAATTTTTTACTTTTACCTTTTCCAATAGCTAAAACTTTTCCATTACATAGAACCTCTGCTTCAAATGTTTTATCATGGTCTGGTCCACTTTCTTTTAAAGTAATATATTCTATTTTAACATCTCCATGAACTTGTAATTTTTCTTGTAATACTGTTTTATAATCTTTATCTCCTACATGTTTACTTGCTACTTCAATTTCTTCTTTTAAATTTTCTATAATAAATTTCTTAGCAGGTTCTATCCCTCCATCTAAAAACATAGCAGCTATTACTGCTTCTACACTATCTGCAAGTATTGCTGGTCTTTTATTTCCACCAGTTTTTAGTTCTGAATTTCCTAAATATAAGAAATCACTAAAATTATGCAATTTTGCAATCTTATATAGACTTTGTTCACAAACTACTGTTGCTCTAACTTTAGTCATTTCTCCTTCTCTTAGATTATCATAATTTTTATAGATATATTCACTTGAAATAAATTCTAAAATACTATCTCCAAGATATTCTAATTTTTCGTTGCTTTCCACGTTATTTTCATATGCATAAGATGTATGTGTGAATGCTGTTTTTAATAGTTCTTTATTTTTGAATTTATAACCTATACTCTCTTCTGCTTTTTCTATTATCAATTTCTCTCCTTCTTTCTAATTTTTATACCTATATTATATACTATTTTGTAGATTTTGCAAGTATTTTTCATAAGACCTCATTTTTCCATTATTTTTTTCTTGATTTTTGTGGACATAATGCAAATATTGTTGTATAATAATGGTGTATTAATATATTTAAAAGGAGAAATTTTAATGTCAAATAATAAATCTTCTTATGACTATAAAAATAGGAATTTATCAGACGTATTTAAAGAATTACAATCTATGCAAAATACTTCTTCAGAAAATTCTTATCAGGAATATGGACAAACTCAGCCTTTATCTAATAATATAGGCTTTAATTATAATACACAAAATACTAAAAGAGTAGTTAATAGAAGTGATGATTTAAAACCTTCACATTTAATTATAGGATTTAGTATTTTAGTGGTTTCAATGGGATTATTCTTTCCTAAAGCTACATCTTTTTCAGTAAGTTATGCAAAGGAAGAACCAACTGAGCAAATTACTGAATATGAGTTAAATAGACATAGCTTGAACATTCAAAACATAATTTCTGAAAATGCTGGTATGGATCGTGTTAAAGAACAAGCTGTTGATGAACGTGAAGTTGAGTTTGAAACTACATATACAGATACTCCATCACTACCTAAAGGAGAAGAAGTGGTAACACAAGAAGGTATTTTAGGTAAAGATAAAGTAACTGTTGTTAAAACATACGAAAATGGTGAATTTGTTGAGGAAATTATTTTATCAAAAGAAGTTTTAGAAGCACCTACACCAAAATTAATAAATCTTGGTACTTCTGAATTCTTAGCAAAACACAAAGTTCATATTGGAGATACTATGTATTTTGTAGAAGATGGAACTTTAAGAGAATCTGCTGATGAAACTTCAAATATTAAAGCTGAGGTTAAAAAAAGTATAGATGTTAAACTACTTGAGCTTCCTAGTGAAGAATATGCAAAAGTGTCATTTGATAGTATAGAAGGTTATATAAAAACTTCTAACTTGACATCTTCATATTCTACTCCAAGTATAGTTGAGAAAAACAGAATACAAAGATTATTACTTAAAGTTAATATAAATATGGACTTAAATAAATCTAGTGGATTAACACTTAATGATTATAAAAAGATATTTACAGGACTTCCAAACGATACAAATAAAATATTTGAAAACAATTATCAAGTATTCTATAATATGGATAAAAAATATAATATAAATGGAATTTTCTTAGCTTCAATGGCAATTCATGAAAGTGGATGGGGAACTTCTCAAATAGCTAAAGATAAAAAGAATTTATTTGGATATGGTTCTTATGATAGCACTCCTTATGAATCATCATTTGAATTTACTGATTATTCAGAATGTATAGAAACAGTTGCAAAATCTTTAGTTAAATACTATTTAAATCCAACTGGCACGAGAATTTATGACGGAGAATTAGCTGCTGGTACATATTTTAACGGTCCTTCTTTATCAGGTATAAATACTAGATATGCTTCAGATCAAGAATGGCATAATAAAGTATATAAATATATGGAACAATTATATAATAGACTTTAATATTTAATTTATAGGAGTTACACATGAAAAAATTTAATTTTAAGATAAAAAATGTAAAATTAGCCTTTGTTATACTTATTATACTATGTTTAGCATTAGTATTTGCATATTACTATTTTGTTTTAAATGACTCTATTTATAGAGATAATTATGCTAATCAAATGATAGGAATTTCTGATAATAATGAAAACACTATTTTTAGCATCCAGAAAGTGGTATTATACAGTAATGCAAATGCGATTGATAATTCAAAAGACCAATCCTTAAGTGATGTAAGTATTTGTCAGTACTCAGATTTAGGAATATCTATTGATAATAGTCAATCTTCATCTGAGTTAACAGATGAAAATACAGTAAAACAATTGTACATTGATAATATAGTAATGTCATCTAAATTAGATAAAGGAACTAAAATTTTAAATTATAAAAATCCATTTTCTTTTGGAAAATACAAAGAAATAGAATCACCTATTAATAATAGAATTGACTTTAAAATAGTATCTACAAATAAAGAAAATGAATCAAATAATTATGATGAACCTACATTTTTTACAGATTGTTCAAATCCAATTAACTTAGGATATTTAAATAAAGATTTATTAACTAAATATGCTGTATCAAATGAGTCATCTACTGTTTCCTTTAATGGTAAAGTTCTAAAAGAAGCTAATATTAGTTTAGACGATATTAATTATAATTTAAAATTTACAATTCATATTGTTAATAATTTAAATGAAAAATTTTCTTATAATATGAATCTTGATGTTAATCTTGACGGTATTTATGATGGTTATACATATAAAGCAAAAAGCACATCAGGAAATGAATATAGATTTTTTAGAGAATAATAAAAAAGAGAGAAATACTTGAATTTTGTATTTTTCTCTTTTTTTGGAGGCGATTGGCATAGTTGTTACAACTTTTTGCTCCTTATGATTTGATATAAAAATCAATTAAGTTATTTATATATAACTTTTATATTGCATTACTTTTTTATCTATATTTATTAATTATTTTGTGGTGACACATATGTACCATCTTCTGTTTCATACCCAAAAGTTCCTGTTCCTTTATTTACATAGAATTTACCTTCTACTGTATCATACATTCCAACAGTTCCTACTGGACGTTCTATTCCATCTACATCAGTTACTGTTGTTGTAGAATAGCAAGGAATAAAATTTCGTGTTATATTATCTTTACTAATATAACAATTATATAATTTTGCAGATACTGGTTGAATAGATTGGATAGGTAAATTACGATAAGCAAATAAATACATGTCCGCATTAAAATCATAATTAATTGGTGCAAAATTAAAACTATATGTATATGCATTAATATTTCCATTGATTCCATCATAAATAATTTTAGTTTTATTTGTTGTAAATGAAACAAAACTATTCTCCCAATTTAAAGCGTTTGGTAAATGATAGAAAAATTTGTTTTTGTCCCATGTAGAATTTGGTGCTATATATGTATTGGTATTATTAATAGAATTCACCATTCCAAATATACATCCCCATTTTGGAGTATTATTATTATATGACATTTCAAGTTCTATAAACATATTTGTATTTGAATTTATTCTAGTATCAATATATTGTGTTCCAGAACTCTCTATGTATTCTACTTGATGATATTCTTTTGGTAATATTTTATTGTATTTTTCTACATTACCTTTTTCATCAATAGAATAACCATTATAATACCAATTATAGCCTTTCTTTTCTATTGTTTTAACATTTAATTCATTATTCAAATCATCTGTTGATAATTTTCCGTTATTTTTCATTTTAACTGACAATACAGCAAGTTGTATTTTTTCTAATTCTTGAGATTCTTTATTACTCTGCACTGCTGTTTCTGCTTTTGTTATTAATCCATTATTACCAGTTAATGTTTGAACAGTAACTGTTGCTAATATTAGCAACACCACAATGGTTATAACTAAAGCCACAAGAGTAATACCATGTGAATTTGTTACTTTATTTCTTAAATTAAGATTCTTCATCTATAACACCTTTTCCTTTGTCTTCTTCAATTTTATTTTAACATTAAATTTTTTAATATTCAAAGTTTTTTCGTAAATAATTTCTTATGTATTTGGTTTTTTCTGCATTAGTTTTTTCTTATATTTCGCATTTCGATTATTTAACAAATCGATAATATCATAAATCTATTATAAAATCAATAAAAATTCAAATAAAAGGAAATATTTTTTATGAGTAAAATTATAAAATTTGATAATAGATTAAATGTTATAGGTTCAAAGGTAAGAAAGTACAGAGAATCTAAAAATTGGTCTTTAACAAAACTTTCTAATGAAATAATGCTTTCAACTGGAATTGATATAAGAAAATCTTCTTTGCAGTATATTGAAACTGGAAAAAGAGTAATTAAAGAATATGAATTTTACGCGATTTGTAAAGTTTTTAATATATCTATGGAAGAAATGCTAAAGGAATTTATAGAAGAAATACAACAATAATAACTAACTACTTTTCAAATGTAATTAGTTATTTTTTATATTGTATTATTTAATATCTTGTTTTTTTAGTTTTAACTTATTATTTTTCTCTTTTTCTAGCTGTTTTAGACTTTTTTTCGGTGTTGGTAAATCTTCCGGCATAGTTCCACCAATGTCAGCAATTGCCTTTCTAACTTTTCTTCCAACTTCATAATGAGTAGAATTAGCTTCCTTTTCACCTTTAATATTATCTTTTCTTAATTTTTGCTCAGTTTGTGAGATTCTAAATAAATTAGCAATGAGTTCGTCACTTCCCATATTATCTAAAATATCTTCTCTATATCGCAATCCTTTTCTTTTTGCAATATCATCAGCAGTCTCTCCATTATATAGTCCTTTATAACCGCTATTGTGAAATTTATCAAAATTTTTAACTCCAGCTTTTTTTGCAGTTTGGTTTAGAGAATAATTGCCTTTTCTTGTTAAATTTCTTTGATAGAACCTTTTTTCATCTTCTGTTAGCATACTATATTCTTTTTCACTAATTTCTTGTTTTCTAGTTTGAACTGCAAAATATGTTTGAGCAAGAGCAATAACTTTTTTTCTACTATCACCATTTTGTGCTATTAAATAACAAGCATAACGAGTTAATTTATAATCTGAAATTATCTTTTCAGCACCTTTAGGCATTTTTATCGTTTTGCCAATGTTGGCAAAATGTTCAATCACACTAATATCACTATTTTTGCAAGTTTCTTTTGCTTTATTAATCACATTTTCAAATCTTCTCCATTGTTTATATTCCAATATTATCATTAGTTCTCTAGCATTCCAATATTCTATGCCATTCTCATCAATATGTTTAATATTTTCAAATTTTTTATTATTCTTATCCATATCTTTCATTAACATCATCTCCAATTTCTTGATTTTTTATAAATTAATTTTCTGAAATTATTATAAAACAGTTGTTTGTTATTGTCAATATTATTTACTTATTATTTCAAAATAAAAAAAATCAACCATTTTACTGATTGATTTCATATCTGCCTGTTCTATAAAAAGTTCGAACAGAAACGTCGTTGGAGGCGACACCCGGATTCGAACCGGGGATCAGAGTTTTGCAGACTCGTGCCTTACCACTTGGCTATATCGCCACATTTCAAAATGCATATTCATGAATCACTTTCCTTACCTGCGACTCGCTTGCGCTCCCTGCATACTGATGTTGTAACTCGCTTTGCTCGAACAACCTCAGCAACTTGGCTATATCGCCACATTATTAAATGTGTAATCATGAATTTCTTTTCTTATATTATAAAAATAAGTATGGAGCAGGTAACGAGAATCGGACTCGTGACTAAACCTTGGCAAGGTCTCGTTTTACCACTAAACTATACCTGCAAATTCATTTTGCTTACTTTTAATTATATGCTTAAGCATATAAAATGATACCAAAAATACACCATATTGTCAAGTAGTATGGTGCATTTTTCTTGTATCATATGATTATTTTTTTGCTGTTTTTCTTTTTCTAGTAGTTCTTTTAGTTGTTTTTTTAGATGATTTTCTTTTGGCTTTTTTAGTCTCTTCTTCTATTTCTTTAGCATCATCTGGATTCCATTTTTCTCCTAGTTTTGGTTTATTCCATGATATGTAATCACAGCTTTGTGGATTGTTTTCACAAATATAATAATTTCTTTTTCTTTTTGTTTTTCTAACTTGTACTGTTGAACCACATTTAGGACATGGTACATCAATTGTTTCAACTATTGGCTTAGCATTTTTACATTCTGGATAACCTGGACATGCTAAAAATTTACCAAATCTTCCATATTTATATACCATCATTCTTCCACATTTATCACATTTTACATCTGAAACCTCATCTACCAATTCTACATGTTCCAATTCTTTTTCAACTTTTTCTAGTTCTTTAGAAAATGGTCCATAGAATTCTCTTATCATCTTCTTCCAAGCTTCTTTTCCTTCTGCAATTTCATCAAATTCATTTTCAATTTTAGCTGTAAATTCAACATTTATAATATCTGTAAAGTTCTCTGTTAATAATTTATTTACTACTTTTCCTAATTCTGTAGGCACTAATTGTTTTTGTTCTTTTTCTATATATCTTCTATCTAAAATTGTTGTTATTGTTGGAGAATATGTACTTGGTCTACCAATTCCTTTTTCTTCTAATGCTTTTACTAAACTTGCTTCTGTATATCTTGGTGGTGGCTCTGTAAAACTCTGCTTTGGATTTATTTTTTCTAATTTAACACTTTGTTTTTCTTCTAAATCAGGTAACATCCTTTCTTCATCTTGTTCTTTTGAATCCGAGTCTTCAACATATAATGTCATGAATCCTTTGAACTTAATACTTTGTCCGCTTGCTTTAAATGTATAATTATTTGCATTTATTGTTACTGACATTGTATTAAATACAGCAGCAGCCATTTGGCTTGCCATAAAACGATTATATATTAATCTATATAATTTATATTGATCTCTCGTTAATGAATCTTTAATACTATCTGGAGATAAATCTGCATAAGTAGGTCTTATACCTTCATGGGCGTCTTGTGAATCTTTATTTGTTTTATAATATCTATTTTCATAGTAATTTTCGCCATATGTTTTAACAATTTGTTCTTTTGCTGCAGCTCTAGCTTCTTCAGATATTCTTGTAGAGTCTGTTCTCATATATGTAATTAATCCTACAGTTCCTCTTCCTTCAACTTTAACACCTTCATATAAACTTTGAGCAATAGTCATAGTTTTCTTTAAAGTAAATCCTAATTTTCTTGAAGCTTCTTGTTGCATTGTACTAGTTGTAAATGGTGGTGCAGGTGTTCTTTTCTTTTCACCTTTTTTTACTTCATCTACCATATAATTTGCGTTTTTTATCGCTTCTAAAATTTCATCAACTTCTTGTTTGTTGTGTATTTCTTGTTTTTTATTATCTTTACCATAGAACTTAGCTTCAAATTGCTTTTTACTTTTTTCATCTTCTAAATCAACAAATATATTCCAGTATTCTTCTGGCTTAAAATTATTTATCTCTTCTTCTCTATCTACAATTAATTTAACAGCGACTGATTGTACACGTCCTGCGGATAACCCTCTTCTAACTTTTTTCCATAAAAGTGGACTTATTTTATATCCTACAATTCTGTCTAAAACACGTCTAGCTTGTTGTGCATCTACTAAATTCACATCTAATTTTCTAGGATTTTTTATAGCTTTTTGAACAGCTTCTTTAGTTATTTCATTAAATGTTACTCTTGTTATTTCCTTTGCATCATCTTTTAATAAATATCCTAAATGCCATGCAATTGCTTCCCCTTCACGATCGGGGTCACTTGCAAGATAAACAACTTTTGCTTGTTTAGCATCTTTTTTTAGAGATTTTATCAAATCTCCTTTTCCTCTTATATTTATATATTCTGGTTCAAAATCTTTTTCAATATCTACTCCTAGTTTTGACTTTGGTAAATCTCTAATATGACCCATTGATGCAACAACTTTTGTGCTTCCGCCTAGGAACTTTTTTATTGTATTTGCTTTTGCAGGTGATTCCACTATTATTAACTTATCAGCCATATTTTCCTCCTTGTTTTATCTAATTCTATATAAATTTCTAATTATCACTATATGTAATTCTAGCCTAATTCTATGTATTTTGCAAGCTTTTTTTTAATTTTAACTTTAAATTAAATATAATCCTTTTGAAAAATCACAAATAATATCATCTACACACACTGGTGTAACCTCATTTTTCTTAAAAACATTCAAGATATCTTCTACCCTTTGTTCATTATTTGATAAATATCTAATTGTCTTATCTTCTATTCTAGTATTGTTTTTTATATATTCCGTTTTAACTATTTTAATTCCATATTTTGCATTATCTCTATTTATAAATTCATCTTCATTTATTATCTTATAATATTCTAATTTTATAGGATGTTCTACACCAGCTTCTTTTAATTTTTCTTTTTCTATAAATATACTTCCAAAAAATGTATTCATTATAAACAACCTCTTTTCTTTTGCACTAACGTTCTCTATAATACTCTATTTTATTAGTGATTGCAAGGATTTTTCATCGCATTTTTTTACAATATTTATAATTATTTTACATTTTTTGATATTTATCTACACTTAATTTTATTATTCAATTTAATATCATAAAATTTTTTTAACTTTTCTACAAGTTTCGCTATTTTTTGCAAAATAAATTTGTTATAATTATATTAATAATATATCTTTCATATATATAATCTCCTTTTTTAAAAGAGTAGTAATTTTTTAGTTTACTACTCTTTCTATTTTATTATTTTAATTCTTCATAACATTCATATTTGTTCTCAATCGCTTCTTTTTTTAATACTTCATATAGTTCAACATTTGTTGCTACTTTATAAGGATTTACATAGAAAATATTTAGTAATCCAAAAGTAAATAAAGATAATATTTCCCATCCTATAAATGATAAATCAAGCACAAATAATTTCCATTTATTTCCCTTCATCATTTGTTTTGAAAGTTTGAATGCCTCTTTCCATTTCATTTTTGGATTATCGCCTAAAATATAAGGTATCATTGCATATTCATACATTTTGATAAATCCACCAATTATTGTTAAGAACCATAAAATTGTAAATATATCTTTTAGAAGCATTGTAATTGCAACTCTAATCCAACTTTCTTTTTTGAATATATCTAAAACGACATTTATCTTAGTACTTTGTTTTTTTCTAGCCTTTATAAAATATCTTCTTAATGCAACTATTAGCGGATTTGCTATAAAAATAGAAAACGCTAAAGACAAAATTGACATTACTGCAAGTCCTATCCCCAGTACATCTTTATCAAGAATGAAAGATTTTATTGAGTCTGAGATTTTGAATATGAATTTTTGTGACTTTGTCATACTATCTAAATATGATTCAATAACATTTACTATCTTTAATTCAGTATCATTTAATTTTTCTTTTCTTGTTTTTAAGTCTTCAACTACTTCTTCTTGCCTTTTTAATATTTCATTTTCTCTTTCTGGCTGATTTGATTCAAATACTGTATCTGGATGTGAAATTATATAATATGGATCCATTGAATCATCTGTCGGAAATATCCCCATTATTGATGTGCCGAATTCACCTGTAAACAGCGCAATTAAAAAACATATTACAATGGCAGTCCAATAATTCTTCTTTATAACTTTTCTTGCATTATTTTTTAATTCTTTCCTTTTCCACATAAATTTTCTCCTGTTTTTTTATTTATTAGATTATAAACCAAATATAAAATATACGCAAGTTATTTTTTTCTATTTTCTTTCCAACTTTCTTTGTTGAACCTTATATGTCATTTTACTAATTAATGTTGTTGGCAATAATCTTACTCCAAATCTTGCAAACTTTACTCCAATTCCAGGAATAATATAAAATTTTCCATGTTCTAATTTTTTAATTGCATAATTTGCAATATCTTGACTATTAGCTTCTTTTAAGTTAAATTTCACATTTGCAACTTTATTAAAATTTGTATCTACAGGGCCCGGACATAAAATACTTATTTGAACTTTTGATTTTTCTTTTTTTAATTCTTCTCTAATAGCTTCAGATAGTCTAACAACATAAGCTTTCGTTGCATAATAAGTTGCCATTAAAGGTCCTGGCATAAATCCTGCAATAGATGCAACATTTAATATCTTTCCGGTATTTTTCTTCTTCATATCTATTAAATATAATTTAGTTAAAATATGATATGCTGTTATATTTGTTTTTATCATGTTTAATTCTTTATTTAAATCTGTTTTAGAAAAATCTCCACAATCTCCAAATCCAGCATTATTTACAAGTATATCTATATCTTTTATATCTTCATGAAGTTTTATACAATTATCTTCTTTCGATAAATCCATAACAACTGTTTCAATGTTTATATTACTTTTTTCTAATTCTTTTTTTACACTATTTAATTTATTCTCATCTCTAGCTACAAGGACTAAATCATATCCTTTTTTACTAAATGTTCTTGCCATATCTCGTCCGATCCCAGAAGATGCACCTGTTATTAGAACTTTCATTTCAATTTTTATCCTTTCCAAATTCAAATATTTTTTAGTTTTTTATCTTTACGACATATAGTTAATTTTAAGAATTTGTATCCTAAATTTTTATTACATATTAAAATATATATAAATTATAACTATTTTTAATTATTTTTACTAAATTTATTCAAAACAATACCTACAGCATGTACAATTTTTGTTGAATTGTTGCTTGCAATTCCTTTTCCAATAGCTTTTCCGCCAACTGTAAATGCTGCAACTAAAGCACTTAAGACAAATTGTATATTAAAATTTAATCCAAATTGCTCAGTAATTTTCATAGATATTAAAGCACTTATTGCACCACTTAATACTCCACAAATATCACCAATTACATCTGCACAAATATTTGCAACCTTTGGCGCATTTCTAATTAATTTGATAGAATCTTTTGAGCCTTTAACTTTTTTGGTTGCTTTTGCATGAAATTCATGTTCATTAGCTACCGTAACGGCAACGCCTATAATATCAAAAATAATACCTATTAATATAACAGCTATAAGAATTATAATTGCAGGTATTAAACTTAAGTTTGATACTCCATTAGCTGAAATATATGAAAATAACATTGATAAAATAAATGTTATTATAAAAACCTCTAAAAACCATTTCATTCCCGAATCTTCTTTGTTCATTATTTATATTTTCCTCCTAATTTTTATTGAATAATTAAGACGAGTACATAATTAACCTTTTGGCTAAAAAGTACTCGCCTTCTTTTAATTATTTACTGTGTTTAGATGGTCAAAGCCTAAGTAAATTTTACAGTTTAGGTCTGGTTGAATTTCTCTATTCCTCGCTTAACATTACTGCTATAGCCGTTTCCGATTAAGAAGAATATCTATTTTTATAGACACCAGATCGCCACTTAAATCTGTACCTTAATCCTTAGACTTCTATGCTATATGATTTTAGCAAACATTCTAGAAGTTTTCCTTCACATACAAATTTTTCTTTACTAGTCTTTTTTGCAATTGCAATTTCATAATCTAAATAAACAAATTCCATTTGGCCAAACAAAATTGTTTATACTAATAGAACAAATAGGAAAGAATGAATTTCCTATTGCATAAATTAATCCCAATACAATCACTCGAGACAGGCTACACTATGTATTTTGTGTCTTGGCACTCAACATAGGTTATACTTAAAAAATAGTAATAATATTTTTAAGCCTCCACGAAACCAGGGGCCATATATATGCCATTATATACTTTCCCTAATCTCTTTACTCCCTGGATACACGCAAAACTGGCATTTCGCGCATAAACAAGAAACTTCAACGATGTGCCCTTTAGTGGATTTTTAGCCCCACCCTCGTAAAGTTTGTATGACTAGAATAATGCACCATCAATAAATATTATAACATTATTAGAAAAATATTCCAAATTTATTTGAGTTTATTTTTAGCCTATATTTTAAATTTTAGGTTCTTATTACGTTTTATTTATGCTGTTTTTCTCTTTTTTTCTCATTTATTCTCTTTTTTTCTAATTGTCCCATTTTTTGATTAAATATGTTTCTTTATTTCATTATATATTTCCTCATGTATATCTTCTATTGTTCTTATTCTATCATCTTTTACACATTTTACTTCATACCAATTATAATCTTTTGCAACATCACAGGCTGCTGAATATGCATCTATTAAATGATTTTTATCCCTTTCGTGTATATCTTTCTTTGAACTATGAGTGAATTTATTATCTCTATTTGCAATCAATTCTAAAGATTCCTCCACAGGCATATTTAGAAAAAATACTTCTGTAGGAATTGGTAACTTATATAAATTAAATTCAAAATCCCAAAGCCATTTTAAAAATTTATCTCTTTCTTTTTTATCTTTAATTTTACCTGCTTGATGTATCATATTTGATGTAGTATATCTATCAGCTAATATTAAACCACCATTTTCATAATATTCTTTTAATTCTGTTTGATATGTAGCATATCTATCTGCAGCATAAAATGTAGAAGCTATGTATGGACTTATTTCTTTAGAGTTAGTTCCAAACTCCCCTGATAAATACATCTTAACTAAAGTTGATGTTTTGCTATCATAATTTGGAAAACTTACTACTCTATAATCAATTTTTTCTTTATTTAATCTATTTTTTAATTCACCTAGCTGTGTCTGTTTTCCACTACCATCTGTTCCGTCAATTACAAATAATTTACCCATTTTTATTCCTCCTAATTTTCTTCTTTTTCTTTATTTTCTTTTTCCTTATCCTTCTTATTTTTTTCTAACATCTTATTTATTGAAGTTAAAATATCTTCTGTATTTTCATCAAATTCATCTTTTATTAAATTAAACATTTTTTTATCCTCCTAACCAAAATCATTATACTATTCTACAACTAAAATTTCAATAAAAATATAGACTTTTCGTAGTTTTTATTATAAAATTATTATTAGAAATTTACATTAATATTATGGAGGTGTTATATGGAAAAAATTGCGATTTTATCAGATGTACATGGTAATATTACAGCCTTAAATGCTGTTTTAGATGATATAGAACAACGTGGAATTAAAAGAATCTTTTGTTTAGGAGATTATGTTGTAAAATCCATACATCCTGATTTAGTAATAGATAAGCTAAAACAAGTATGTGAAGTGATGCTTATAGGTAATTGTGATTATAGCATTTGCCGTCCAGAAGCTAAACACAAAAACTTCTGGTCAAGAGAAAAAATTGGAGAAGAAAGAGCTAATTTTATATTCAATTTACCCAAATCATATGATTTTTACATGAGTGGACATTTAATAAGATTATTCCATGCTTCACCTTTTTCATTAGACGGTATATACAATCCTATGTTTTCAAACGCAAATAATAGTAATTCTAATATCGAAATTAAAAATCCTGAAGATTTATTTAAAAATACCGAATTCATAGGTAAAACAGCAAAGGATCCGGAGCCTGATATTATAGGATATGGTCATATCCACACTCCATGTATAGTTAGATTTAAAAATAAAACTATATTTAATACTGGAAGTGTAGGAATTCCAGTTGAAATGCTAAATTCTAATCCAGATGACAAAAGTAACAAATTTTCGACTCTTGCATCTTATATAATAGTAGAAGGAAATTACAACTCAAAAGATTTGTCTTCAATTTCATTTAATTTAGTTAGAGTTCCTTATGATATAGAAAAAGAAATTAGAGACATAGAAGAATCTGATATGCCAAACAAAACTGTGGTAATTAGAAGCTTAAGAAGTGCAATTTCTGCTTCTAATAATTTTAACTAATTTAAGTAACTATCTTGAAGATATATCTAGATAAATTTAATCTTAAGAAAGGATTGAAATTATTTATGGATACTAAATTGAACCAGGCAAAAGAAATTTTAAAAGAATATAATCAAGAACATTTATTATATTTTTATGATGAATTATCAAGTGAACAAAAAGATATTTTATTAAACCAAATACTTAACACTCGTTTTAGTCAAATATTATCACTTTATAAGAACTCATTTACTAATAATACTCTTGACATGTCTGAAGTATCACCCTTACCTCATTTTGAAAAAGATTTATTATCTTCTGATGAAATAATGAGATATACTTCAATTGGAGAAGCTGCAATAAAATCAGGTGAATTAGCTGTTGTGACAATGGCTGGAGGTCAAGGAACTAGACTTGGTTATAAAGGTCCAAAAGGAACCTATGAAATCGAATTTGAAAAAACTGGAGAAAAAAAATCTTTGTTTCAGATAATGTGTGAAGATTTAAAAAGAGCAAATAAAAAATATAATATTACTATTCCGTGGTACATAATGACAAGTGAAGATAATGACTTTGCAACGAAACATTATTTTGAAAACCATAATTTTTTTAATTATCCAAAGGATAAAATTAAATTTTTTGTACAAGGAAAACTTCCATTAATTGATATCGATGGTAAATTAATGCTACAAGAAACATATTTAATAAAAGATGCATCAAATGGAAATGGAAATGTTTTCAGATCTATGAAAAATCATAGGATAATTAATGATTTAGAAAAGCAAAATATCAAATGGATTTTCTTTGGAGGAATTGACAACATTTTACTAAAAAATGCTGATCCATTTTTTATCGGTCTAACAATTTCAAATAATCAGCAAATAGCTTCTAAATCTATATTTAAGCAAGAACCTTTAGAAAAAACAGCTGTATATTGTAAGAGAAATAATAAACCTGCAATTCTATATTATGATTATA
>Ga0326514_10000662_pt1 | contig 23146 bp, 20 predicted proteins | sample 3_2548_0518_D_FD_203653 | JGI IMG/M metagenome (GOLD analysis project Ga0326514, IMG submission 203653) | Bovine rumen microbial communities from UC Davis, California, United States - 3_2548_0518 | ecosystem: Host-associated > Mammals > Digestive system > Stomach > Rumen | place: USA... | reverse complement strand
GAATGGCATTTACGCGAGACCACCCCCAAAAGCACTTTAGCGGGCTAAAGTAGCCTTGATTTGGGAACCACTTTTATGCAGAATAACTTGCGATTGGGGGTACATGTATACACCGAAACCGTGGCAGAGGCGGTTCTACAGGTCGAAGGCGTGGCAGGAGTGCCGCAAGGCGGTGTGGGAGCGCCAGCACGGCCTCTGCGCCGACTGCATGGAGCGCGGGGAGTTCACTCCGATAGCTGAGGTGCACCACCTCACGTTCCTGACCGAGCAGAACGTCGGAGACCCCAAGGTAAGCCTAGACCCCGACAGGTGCGTGGGTCTGTGCCGCGAGTGCCACAACAGGAGGCACGAGAAGGGCTACAAGAAGCTCGACCAGCCCACGAGGGTCTGGTTCGACGAGCAGGGTAGGCCAGTCAGGAAGGGGGTCGAATGGTAGACGAGGGGTTCGTCCTGATGCCAGAGGTCCGGCCAGCAATCGTCAAGGTGAGGACGCCCGTCCGCGACGATGACGGCTACGTGACGCACTACGAGATGGTCGAGTACGTCTGTGCCGTGCACACCGTCCAGTCTGGCAAGGGCGGCTGGGTCTGCGAACACGAGGACGGCACGGTCGCCGTCGTCCCCTACGAGAATGTGAGGTTCATCGATGGCGAGGAAGACTGAGTCCTACAAGAAGGAGGTCATCCGCGAGTCCGAGGCGTACCTTGCGATGGTGCGCACTGGCCGCTACGACCTCTCCGACCCGACCATCGAGTCCACCATCTGCCAGTATGCGTGGCTCGACGACAAGATTGAGGAGTGCCGCCGCATCCTCGACACGGAGGGGCTGATGGTCGAGGGCCTCCACGGCAAGATTCAGAACCCCGCGCAGGGCTCAATCAAGGCGTACATGGGCATGCAGGGCGAGGCCCTGCGGCAGCTCAAGCAGCTCTCCACGACCGCTCCCGAGAAGGGCGACGACCTCGACGAGTTCCTGGGAGCGGTGTAGGTGGGCGCGCGCGACAGGCTGGCGGAGGCGCGCAACGTGCTCTACCTCTGCGACGGGAGGGCATGCGAGAACCCGGACAACTGCCGCCATAACGGCACGGGTGAGTGCCTCCATACCACGCGGATTGAGCACGCGCTGCACGAGAACTTCGACCTGAATGACTTCGTGCCTCTGCCCAGCAGGTCTGGGGAAGGCGTCGACCTCTGGGAGCCTACCGATGGCTAGCGCGTACTACGAGTACATGGCGGATGCCCTCGCTGGGGCGTTCGTCACGTCGGGGAAGATCAAGAAGCTGTGCCGAATCCTCAGCGAGCGCGGCGACACCTACAAGCGCTGGCACTACGACCAGTCCAAGGCCGACCATGCCATCCGCTTCATCGAGGCGTTCTGCTGCCAGACCGCAGGCGAGATTGGCAAGAAACTCAAGTTGCAGCCGTTCCAGAAGTTCTTGGTCTCTGCCGTCTTTGGCTGGGTTGACGACGAGGGCAACCGAGAGTTCCAAGAGGTATTGGTGGTGATCGGCCGCAAGTCAGGGAAGACGACGTTGTGCGCGGCCATCATGCAGTACCTCATGGTCGCAGACGGGGAATACGGCCCCCAGATTTACACCATGGCATGCACGGACTCTCAGGCCGCTCTGTGCTTTGGCGGAGCGAAGAAGATGATGCGCCAGTCACCAGCGTTGGGACGGCGCGAGCGCATGGGTCTTGTCCCCGAGCGTCGGCGGCAGGGCATCCTGCACGAGGCCAACGACGGCTACATCACTACGCTCACCATGAACACCGAGCTCGACGGCCTCGACGTGCACGGAGCGGTGTGCGACGAGATTGCGGCATGGAAGACGGACGGCCCCTACAACGACGTGAAGCAGGGCATGTCCGCACGCCGACAGCCTTTGATGTTCGAGATCACGACCGCTGGCTTCGTGCGCAACTCCATCTACGACACCCAGTACGACTACGCCTCTAGGTGGCTCGACGGCGAGATTGAGGACGACCGATTCATCCCGTTCATCTGGGAGCTCGACCGCACCGACGACTGGATGCACGACGAGGAGTGCTGGTACAAGGCCAACCCCGGGCTCGGCACCATCAAGTCCATCGACACCCTCCGTGGGTTCGTGCAGCGAGCAATGAACGAGCCGAGCTTCCGCCCGACCGTGCTGACCAAGGACTTCAACGTCCCGCAGAACAGCTCTAGCGCATGGCTCACGTGGGAGGAAAGCGGCTCGGAGGAGCGCATAGACTTCTGGAACATGGGCTTCCGCTACTGCATCATCGGCTTCGACTACGCGCAGTCGGTCGACCTCGCGGCGGCGCAGGTCTTGTGCATGCGGCCAGAGCGCGACGCTGACGGCAACATCGTGAGGGACGAGCTCGGCGCGCCAGTGTTCGACCCGCACATCTACGAGACGAGCATGTACTGGATGCCCGAGAGCAAGCTCGACGCGCAGGAGACAAAGGGCGACAAGGCCACCAAGGACCATGCGCCGTACCGCCTGTGGAAGGACCAAGGGTTGCTCAGGGTGGTCCCTGGCAATGTGGTCCCCGTCTCCGTGCTGGCGGAGTTCATCAACGAGCTCAGGGACGAGCACGGCCTGTACACCTTCGCCATCGGGTACGACCCGTGGCACATCATCGGCGGCGACAGGGAGCTGCTTGAGCAGATGGTCGGCGCTGAGCGTTGCGAGGCGGTCATCCAGGGCGCCAAGACCCTGTCCGACCCCATGAACCGCATACGGGCCGACTACCAGCAGGGCCGCTTCATAGACGACGCCCATCCCATCAACCGCTGGTGCCGCATGAACGTGAGGGTCCTCTACGACGTCAACCTCAACATGACGCCAGACAAGAAGGAGGGGAAGGGCGCCAACAAGATAGACGGCTTCATGGCCGAGCTCGACGGCTACATCGCCCTCCTGCGCCACGAGGCGGAGTACAAGGCCATCCTCACATAGGAACTATGCAGAAATGTGCATGAACTTGCGAAAGTATTGACAATTACAGGTGTAAACCTTATATTGGATACACTAGGTTTAGTGTATGGCCTCCGACATCGGGGGCCTTTTTTATGCCGTTCGGAGGTGGTGCACTTGGCGAACGACGGGCTCATTAGCAAGGTGCTCGGTAGGTTCCGCAGGCGGTCCACCGCCAAGGACGCGGCAATGACCTACTTCCGCACACTCACCGAGTACAACCCGGCGTTCAGGACGTGGAATGGCGGCGTCTACGAGATGGAGCTCACGCGGACGTGCATCCACGCCTTCGCCAGCGCGTGCTCGAAGGGCGAGCCCCACATCAAGGGGAACGGCAGGCCAGAGCTCGTGAAGGCGTTCGAGAGCTGGCCGAACCCGTACATGACGTGGCCGAGGTTCCTGTACCGACTGGCGACCATCTACGAGGTCGACTGCACGGCATTCGTCATCCCCACCTACGACGACAGGGGATACACCAACGGCCTGTTCCCGCTCAAGCCCGACTACACTGAGCTCCTCGACGTGGACGGCGAGATGTGGGTGCGCTTCACGCTGAGGACGGGGGAGCGCATGGCGTTCCCCGCCTCCGAGGTCTGCTGCCTTTCCAAGTACCAGTACATCAGCGACTACTTCGGCACCAGCAACAACCTGCAAGCCACCATGGACCTGCTCGACAAGCAGGTGCAGGCCGAGAACAACGCCATAGAGATCGGCGGCAAGATCAAGTTCATCGGCAAGGTGGTCGGGCAGGTGGCGCCAGAGGACCAGCGCCGCAAGCGCGACGAGTTCTACGCGCGCAACTTCACGGACAACGACACCGTGCTCATGACCTACGACTCCACCTTCGCCGACATCGAGCAGGTGAAGGCGAGCACGTACACCATCTCGACCGACGAGATGGAGCGCATCGACAAGCACGTGTTCGACTACTTCGGCTGCAACGAGGACGTCCTACAGAACAAGGCCGACGAGGCCAAGTGGGACTCCTACTACGAGGGCAAGGTCGAGACGTTCTTCCTGCACCTCTCCGAGGGCCTCACGCAGTCGTGCTTTTCCCGCCGCATGGTCACGCAGTCCGACGCGCCGAACCGCATCTGGTTCGGCTCGGACAGGCTACAGTTCGTCAGCGCTGCGACCAAGCGAAACATCGTCCGAGACATGACCAGCTACGGCATCATGACCGTCAACGAGGGTCGCGCGATTCTCGACCTCCCGAAGCTCCCTGGCATGGACGTGTTCATGGTCCGAGGCGAGTTCTTCCAGATGGACATGAGCGGCACGGTGGTGTTCGCCTCTGGCGGGCGCGAGGGGCTTCCCGTCCCAGACCCAACGGACGACCCCGACTTCGACCTCGGCGGAGACGACCAGATTTACCAGGACGCCGACGCCTATGGCTCGGTCGAGAAGCCAGACGTATAAGGAGGCAGGAATGCCCGCGAAACCGCAGGAGCGCCAATATCGCTCCTTGCTCTCGCCGCTTGCGCCGCCCGCAACGGGTGCCGAGAAGCGGTTCGAGAGCGACTACTACGTGGAGGGCTACGCCTCCACCTTCAACGACCCGTACATGCTCTACGAGTTCGACGGCGTTGAGTACTGGGAGATTATCGACCCTGACGCCTTCCGTGACTGCGACATGAGCGACGTGATTATGCAGTTCAACCACGAGGGGCGCGTCTACGCTCGCATGAGCAACAACACCCTCGTTGTGGAGCCGCAGCTCCACGGCTTGTTTGTTGCTGCCGACCTTGGCAGCACGAGCCTTTCGCGCCAGATGTACGAGGACATCGAGGCTGGACTCATCACGCGCATGTCGTGGGGCTTCATGCCCGACTGGGACTCCATCGAGGACGTGTACGACGAGGAGTCCCGCAAGTTCACTTCAACCATCCATAGGGTCAAGGTCTGCTACGACGTTTCGAGCGTCTCCCTGCCTGCCGACCCCAACACAGAGATTAGCGCGCGTTCCTATTTTGACGGAGCGATCAAGAGGATTGAAGCGGAGCGACTTCAAAGCGCGTTGGAGGCCAAGAGGGCCATCGAGCTTAGACGTAAGCGCATGGAACTCAGGGCCAAGTCACTGTTGCTTCAATAGAAAGGAGTCCGCATGAATCTTGCAGACTTCACTCCCATGGGCGCGGTCGAGCTGCGCCGCATGGACGGCGAGGCTTACATGTCCCGCCGCGCGGAGGTGCTTGAGCTCTCCGCCAACCTGCCCGAGGACGCGACCGTCGAGCAGATGGAGTCCATCGACTCCGAGATGAACCTGTACAAGGCCGAGGACGAGCACCGCGCCAACATCGCGGCCCTCAACGCCGAGAAGCGCCAGCTCGTCATCAACGGCGGTGGCTCCACCATCGAGTCCGTCGCCTCCAAGGCCGTCAACGAGAACAAGACTGAGGAGGCACCCAGCATGGATGCTCAGGCCCGCTCGCTCGGCGAGCACTTCGTGAACCTCGTCAAGCGCGACGGTCACCCCAAGTCCTTCCACCTCGTGGCTACGCCGTATGCCCGCGCCGCCACCGACGTGCAGGGCACCCCTGCCGTTGCGCAGGCAACTCAGGCCATCACCACCTACGACAAGAACGTGGTTGAGGGCGTCCGCGAGTCCATGGGCGTCCTGAACCTCCTTGGCCGCGAGGTCATCGAGGGTAACACCCTTGTGTTCTTCACCGAGGGCGCCATGGAGGGTACCATCGCAGACTCCATCGCCGAGGGCGCCAAGAAGTCTCAGGTTCACTTCGCCGACCCGACCCCGACGACCGTGACTCTTGAGAAGATCGCAGCCTTCATCAAGGAGTCCGACGAGTACATCGATGACTACGGCTATCTCGCCAGCGCCATCAATGGCCGTCTGCTCTACGAGCTGAACCTCAAGCGTCAGGCCAAGGTCATCGCCGACCTGCTCGGCACCTCCGGCATCCAGACCATCGGCGGCACCACGGCGGTCACCCGCACCGCAGTCGCTATCGCCGACGAGATTGCCAACGCCATCGCCGACACCATGACCTACAGCGGTCGCCCCGCGAACGCCATCGTCATGACGCCCGCCATCTGGAAGCTGCTCCGCATCGGCAAGGACGGCGAGAACCGCTACTACGGCGGCGGCTACTTCGCTGCCCTGCACGGCGAGAACGTGTGGAACCTCCCCATCGTCCTCTCCAACCAGCTCACCGCCAACCACGTGGTCGTCGGCGCGTTCGACACCTGCGCAACGCTGGTCTCCAAGGCCGAGGGCGTCACCGTCGAGGCCACCAACACGGACCAGGACGACTTCATCAAGAACCTGATGACCGTCCGCGCCGAGTGCCGCGAGAAGCTGGCCGTGCGTCGCCCCGCAGGCTTCGTCGACATCACCGTGGCGGCTTAGTAATGCTGCGCACCTACAAGTGGTGCGGCGTCTTCTGGCAGTTCGAGGACGGCAAGGCCCCCGCTGGCGCAGTGCTGGTCGAGGCCGTCAGGCCCGTCACCGCAGAGACGCCGAAGAAGCGCCGCACGACCAAGGAAAAGGCCAAGGCCGAGGAGTAACGAGAGGGGGTGGCGACCGTGTCCCTCATGGACGACGTCAAGGCCGCGCTCAGGATCGGGCACGATGCCCTTGACGACCTGATTGGCAGGAACATCGTCGGCGCAATCGCCGACATGGAGAACAAGGGCGTCTCCAAGAGCTGGCTCGGCACCGACGCGGTCTCCGCCCCCATCACCATCGACGACGTGGACGAGGACAGCCTCCCGAGCCTCGCGTTCGGGCCAATCGTCTCGTACGTCATGGTGCACACGCTGCTCGACTTCGACGAGCGCGACGACTTCATGGCTATCTACGAGTCGCAGGTCTGCTCGCTCCTCAACGGAGGCATGAACTCCGTCTACGAGGACGGGAGGTACGACTGATGAGGTGGGACTCCGTAATCAAGCTCCGCGACGTCGTGACCAACTCCTACGTGGACGAGGACGGAAACGACGTGGAGGGCGAGCCCATCGACACGCAGGTGTTCTGCAACCTCCGCTCCATAGGCATCGAGACGTGGGCCACTGCGGTCAGCCTCGGCCCAAAGCCCGAGCTGTCCGTGGAGGTCCGCACCGTCGACTACCACGGCGAGACGCAGGCCGTCCACAACGGGCGCGAGTACGACCTCAGCTACGCGAGCAGGCGGGGTGACACCACCATCCTCACCTACGCCACCCACGCTAGGAACGACAATGGGTAAGCACCTGTGGGTCGAGGACGACGAGTTCGCCATGGCCCTCGCCGAGATTCTCGGCGACATAGCGAGCGCCTCCGAGGATGCCCTGTTCAACTGTGTGCACGACGCGCTGGTGGAGGGCAGGGACGAGTGGGCCGAGAACGCGCCCAAGAACCTCGGCCCGTACAGCAAGTCGATAACCTACCGAGCGCTCCGCAGGAAGACCGGCGTAGAGGGCCACATCTTCTCGCGCAAGCCTGGACTCCCGCACCTGCTTGAGAAGGGTCACGCGAAGATAGGCGGAGGCTCCACCGTCGCGCAGCCGCACGTCAAGCCAGCAGCCGACTACGCATTCGAGTACGTGCGCAGGATGTTGCCAGAATACATAGCGAGGGAGCTGCGATGAGCGCCAAGTCGAGGGTGTACGCCGCGCTCGCCGCCACGGGCATACCAGGGCGGCAGGACGGCTACCCAGTCAACGGGGCGCCAGCGCCGCCCTTCTTCGTCTACACCATGGAGTCCACGGGCGGCTTCGTCGCGGACGGAACCGTGTACGCCAGCCTTCCCCGATTCCACGTCGAGCTGATCGAAAAGGTGTCCGACGCCGCGACCGAGGCTCTCGTGCGCGACGCGATACTCTCGCTCGGCTGCGTCCCCGACGAGACGGGAACGTGGTCGGAGTCCGAGGTCTGCCACATCGAGCAGTACGACTTCACCTACCACAACAGAGAAGAATAGGAGGCCGTCATGGCCGAACTCTCCAAGGTCCGCTTCGGACTCGCCAAGGCGTACTACGCCGTCATCAACAACGATGGCACCTACGGCAACCCCGTAGCCCTTCCCGGCGCCGTCTCCCTCGACCTCAGCCGCGAGGGCTCCGAGCCCCAGACCTTCTGGGCCGACAACGTCGCGTATTACGTCACCCCCGCCGCCAACGGTGGCTACACTGGCACCCTCACCCTCGCCATCGTTCCCGACTCCTTCAAGGTCGCCGTCCTCGGCGAGGTCGTGGACGACAACGGCATGCAGGTCGAGGTTGCCGACGCAACGCCCAAGTCGTTCGCCCTCATGTACGAGGTCGAGGGCGACCTCGACAAGAAGCGCTACGTCTTCTTCAACTGCTCCGCCCAGCGTGCCGTGGCGAGCGCAAACACCAAGTCCGACTCCACCAACCCCGATACCCAGGACCTCGAATTTGCCGCCATCGGCAAGGACTTCGAGAACTTCGGCGGCAGCGGCGTGACCAAGAACATCGTCAAGGGCTCCGCTGAGGAGGCCGCTACCGCCTTCGCTGGCTGGTACACCGCAGTGCCGACCCCGACCAAGGCGTAGCCACTCGGGCGTACAGGCATCACAAACCGAAGAGCAAGCCCCGTCGCGCATCCTGTCCCTGCGCGGCGGGGCTTCTCTCAGATACAGACAGGAGTATCTATGCTCATCAAGTTCAAGAACGCGACTGGCAGGGGCCTCCGCAATCCCCTCCGATGGGGCGATGGGGACGACGTCCACTATGCCGTCTGCTCCACCTATGCGCTGAAGCTCTACCAGCAGACGTTCATCGAGGACCCGTCCTCGAAGCACCACTCGCTCATCAACGACGTGATGGACACGGGGGATGGCACCGAGTTCCTGTCCCTCGTCGGCATCGACTGGGACGCGGACATGAGGGCCACGTGGGCGATGATGCGCTCCGCAGACGTGGCTGGGCTCAACGACGGGGTCGACCCCATTCCGAGCTACGACGAGCTGATCGAGGCCCACGCGGCTGACGTCATCGACTTCTCCGACCTTCACGTGTGCGTCTCTCGTGAGATTGATGCCACCTTTCGTGCCCTATCCGCCCGACTCGCTAAGGAAGCAAGAAAGCAAGAGCGGTAGCGGGACCCGCCTGCCCTTCACGCAGGTGTTTCTCGCTGCCATGAGGTACGGGTACTCGCGGCGAGACCTTGCCGTGATGCCGTACGGCGAGGTCATCTTCGACCTTGCCGCCATGAACGAGGGTGCCCATGAGGACGAGGCACATGCGGACGTCGAGATGGCGACGCAGGAAGACATCAGAAGGATGCTAGGGTAGGTGGTTCACCATGGCAGAGTACGCCGGTCTTGAAATTCGCATCGGCGGCAACACGACTAAGCTCAACAACGCGCTCAAAGCCTCCACCAAGAGCGCTGCCGAGCTGCAAAGCCGCATCCGCCAGATTACGAGGGCCATGCAGTTCGACTCCACCGACCTCAAGAACGTGGAGACGCGCATCAAGATTACCGGCGACCGCATGCAGAGCCTACAGTCCAAGGCCAAGATTCTACAGACGTCCATGCGACAGCTCGGCGACAGCGTGGTCGGCCTGAACGGCGAGACGGTGCGCGATGTCGCAAAGCAGACCGACAACCTCTCGCTCTCTGCGAAGCAGGCGGACGAGCGCTACGCCAAGCTCACTGGCTCCCTCGCGGAAGTCTATGAGGCGTGGAACAAGCTCTCGCGCAATCAGGGCAAGCAGTTCGCCATGGACGAGCTTGGCATCGACTCAAAGACCGCAGACTACCTGATGAGGGCAAGCACGTCGCTGAGGGACTTCCGCACCGAACTCGGCAACATCAACGAGTACCGCGCCTCCGGGCTCGACCCATTGCGCGACATCATCACCCCCAACCAGCTCGCCACGTTGCAGAAGTTCAAGGAGCTGAACTTCCACAACATGTTCAAGAACGGCCTCAACCTAAACGAGGTCGTCCAGCAGGCGCGCGACATGGGCATCGCCATCAGCGACGACGCCGTGGGCAACGTCCGAGAGTTGCAGGAGGCCTTCAAGGAGGCCGCTGCCGAGAAGGAGTCCTTCGACAAGGCCCTACAGTTCGAGCAGATGGGCACAGACCTACAGCGCATAAACTCCGAGGCCGAGAGCCTTTCGCAGACCATGCGCTGGCTGGACGACAGCGTCAACGAGGTCTCCGAGACCCCGTGGTTCCAGAGCACCGAGGCCGACCTGAGAAGGGTCGACGCCGCACTCGACAACGTCGAGAAGGACTTGGAGCGCACCGAGGCCGCCATGAAGATTGACCCGGCCAACATCGGGCTCGCCACGCGCTACATGCAGGACCTACAGCAGAAGGCGTCTCTCAGCGAGGAGAAGACAAGACTGCTCAACACCGAGCTCAGCCACCTAGAGGTGTCTGGCGCAAGGGAGGCGGCACAAAGCCATCAGGACCTCGCCAAGTGGATCGAGGACTCCGCCGAGAACGCCCGAACGGCAAAGAAGGAGCTCTCCGACCAGCAGGCGACGGTGCTCAACCTTGAGGACGCTTACAAGGATGCATCGCAGACCCTCGCAACAATGAAGAAGGACATGACCCTCGCGGAGACGTCCGACAACGTGCAGAACCTCGCCAAAAAGGTCAAGGCGCTCGCTGATGCCAACGAGAGCCTCGGAAAACAGCAGGGGTACCTTGCAGAGCACCAAGCCAACCTCGAAAGACAGACAAAGGGCTACGAGGACGCAAAGAAGAGCGTCGAGGAGTACACAAAAAGGATTGAGGAACTGAAGAAGGAGCAGCAGGAGATGCTCCAAGTGCTTCAGAACCCAGTCGGCGCTGACGATTCTGCCCTCGAAGCGGCTTTCGCAAGGTACAACGAGATTGACGGAGAGATACGCGAACTCTCCGTCTCACTCCAAAAGGCGCGAAACGAGTCAATCGACTTCGAGAGGAAGATTGCTGAGACTGGTGAGCAGGTAAGGACCTCCGCCAGCTCCGTCGAGCAGGCTGAGAACAGGGTCACAGACCTCAAGAGCGCCATTGAAGACCTCAACAACACCAAGGAAGTCAAGCTATTCAAGAACCCCGGCGAGGAGATTGCTAGGGAGGAGGAGGCGCTAGAGCAGCTCCAAGGCGAGCTTAAGGAGGCAAGGGCCGAGGAGGAACGGCGCCAGAAGGCCTACGACTCAGCATCAGCCGAGAACGAGCTCGCCAAGGAGGCGAAGGCGCTAGAAAACGTCGAGCAGCAGATTGAGGAGGCCAAGGGCAAGCTCACAGAGGCGCAGAACTCCATGCAGCTCAAGTCTGGCGCCATCCTCAACCCCTCCACCATCAAGAGCCTCGGCATGACCTTCTCCGCCACGCTGACGCCCGCCATCGCTGGCATCGGCAGAAGCATGCTCGACGCGAGCGCCGACATCGACTCCGCCTACCGCGACATGCGCAAGACGGTCGAGGGCACCGAGGACCAGTTCGAGTCGCTCCGCAAGCACGCGATGGACTTCGCCACGACGCACGTCACGAGCGCCGACCAGCTCCTCAGCATCGAGGCAATCGGCGGCGAGCTGGGAGTGGCGACGGACAACCTGACCGCGTTCGCGGAGGCCATCAGCAACATCGACGTGGCGAGCAACCTCAACACCGAGGAGGCAGCTGAGGCGCTGGGCCACCTGAGCAACATCATGCACCTCACCGCAGACGACTACGAGGGCTTCTCGGACGCGCTCGTGCGTCTCGGCAACAACGGCGCATCCACCGAGTCGGAGATCGTCAACATCGCCGAGCGCATCGGCGCCATGGGCAGCATCGTCGGCATGTCGGCATCGGACTTGCTCGCATGGTCAAGCAGCATCGCCAGCACTGGACAGAACGCGGAAGCGGCGGGAACTGCGATTTCCCGAACGATGAGCTTCTTCGAGACTGCCGTTGCGGCTGCTGGCGGCTCCATCGACACCAGCTTCGACGCGATCAACGCTGCGGTAGATGAGGGCGGCGACAAGCTCACCATCTTCGCCAACCTCGCTGGCATGTCGGCTGACGAGTTCGCCGAGGCGTGGGCGTCGGACGCCGACGAGACGTTCGAGGAGCTTTCTGGCTCCATCGACTCTGCCAAGGACTCGCTACAGACCATCGCCGACGTGGCGCACATGACGGCGGACGACTTCGCCAAGACGTGGGAGTCCGACCCGACAGCGGCCATGAAGGCGTTCATCGAGGGCCTCAACGACATCGAGGCGTCTGGCGGCTCCGCTGACTCCGTGCTTCAGGGCATGGGCATCACGGCGGTGCGCCAGAAGCAGGCCATCGAGGGCCTGATGCAGACCGTTGGTGGACTTGACGACAACCTACAGATGTCCAAGAACGCATGGAACGGCGTCTCGGACCAGTGGGGACAGGCTGGCGACGCTGCGAACGAGGCGTCGAAGAAGGCGGAAGGCTTCTCGGGCCAGCTTCAGATAATGAAGAACATGTGGCAGAACACAATGGCCGCGCTCGGAGAGGGTGCGGCGCCGTGGATACAGAGGTTCTCTGGCTTCCTCGGCTCGCTGACCAGCGCGTTCTCTGGCCTCAGCCAGGGCGCGAAGGAGGCCGTCGTCGCATTCGGTGGCATCGTGTTCGCCACTGGCCCCGTACTGACGCTCGTGTCGACGCTCCTTACCGCCAAGGACAACCTCAAGAGCTGGGCAAGGGAGAGCGTCACCGGCCTTAGCCTCGTTCAGGATGCGTACGACAACCTTGGCAACGAGGGCGTCAAGGCGCTCACAGGCATGTCCTACGAGATGGCGTCCTTCAAGCTCGTCGCCAAGAGCGTCGGCTCAGTGCTGCTGAAGGCATTCGCCGCTGGCGCCGTCATAGCTGGCATCGTAGCGCTAGGTACGGCGCTGAAGGACCTCTACGACAGGTATCAGGACCACCTTGCGGCCACCAACGGACTCAGGGAGGCCATCGCTGGCATAGGCAAGGAATCAGAGATAACGGCAAGCGCGTACGAGATGACTGGCTCCACACTCAGGAGCCTTGCCAAGGACTCGAAGGACTACGAGAGCAGGATTGCCGATCTCGTCAGCACCATCAACGAGTCCAACGAGAAGTACGGGACATTCGCTGGTACGCTCACCTACTACGGCGACACTGTCCGTGACCTTGCTGGCAAGGAGGGCAGGACCAGGGAGGAGAGCGCGAAGCTCGCAGCGGCCCTTCAGGGCATCAACGACGCATGCGGCACCACCTATGCGCTCGACGAGTACGGCAACATCATCGACACCCAGACGGGCAAGATTCAGGGCAACACCGACGCCATCCTCGCCAACGTGGACGCAAGGCGTGCGCAGGCCCTCATGGAGTACTACAGCGACGACTACGCGCAGGCGGTCGGGCAGCTCGCGGATGCTCAAGACAAGCTCAATCAAGCAACCGACCAATACAACCGCCTTGCGAGCGACAGTGGCAAGAAGGAGTATCTCGACCACGCCAAGCAGGTCTACGGAGCCACCTACGACGAGCAGAGGGCGCTCAACGCCTACAACGCGGAGCTCGAAGACGCCAAGACGGCCATGAACAACTACTCGCGCGAGGTCGATGGCACAGAAGATGCCCTCGAAGCCCTCGAAGGCAAGATGGGCAAGGCAAAGGACGAGCTCGACAAGGCGAACAAGTCTCTTGAGGACGCCGCAGCCGCTCAGGAGGAGTACAGCAGGCGGTCCGACACGATAATCGCCGACGTGACTGGCAACATGAAGCGCCTGTCCGACTCCATGGGCGGGCTCGGAAGCAACGACGCGGGCTTCAACGCCGTCGTTGACGGCCTCAGCTCCATCAGCGTCTACGCGCACGAACTGAACAACGTGGACATGAGCAAGCTCGCCAGCGCGTTCGACTCAGCGAACGGCTCGATGGCGCAGGTCATCAAGACGCTCGAAGACGGCGGTGTGCAGGTGGCTACTTGGAACTCCGCGCTGGAACAGGCGCCGGGGGCCGCAGACAAGATGGGCTCGCTCACCGCTGCGGCGTTCCAGAGCATGTACGACATGGCGGGTCAGGACATCAACGCGACCATGGCGCTCATCGCAGGGCTCGACATGGTGATGGCCGAGGTCGACGGCAAGCAGGTCACCTTCTACATCGGTGACAACGGCTCCATCACGGACTCGCAGGGCAAGATTTACGACATCAACAACGACCTCGCGGACATACCTGACGAGGTCATCACGCAGTACTACGTCAATGACGAGGGCGCACTTGAGACGGCCCGCGACGCCAAGAAGAAGCTCACCGAGGTCAACAATCAGAAGACCACGGCGAAGATTGACGTGAAGGACAACGCGACGAAGCCGACCGAGACGCTGCAAGGAAAGCTGCGTCAGCTGAATGGCACCTCGGCGAAGCCAACCGCAAACCTGACCGACTACGCATCCAGCAAGATTTCGTCCATCAGCAGAAACCTGACCAACCTCAACGGGAAGTCTGCGACCGTGACCATCTACGAGAAGACGGTCAAGAGTAAAGGCGGCAAGCAGGCCACTGGCGGCATGAACAGCCGACCAGTCATCCCAGAGCACGCAACGGGCTACATCGCCACCGGGCCAACCCTCACGAACCAAGGGTGGATCGGCGAGGACGGCGTGGAGGTCGTGGCTAACTGGGCCACTGGCGGCGCCGTCGTGCCACTCACCAACAAGCGTTACATGCTGCCCATCGCCGACGCCATCGCCGATGGCATGTCGAGCCGCATCGGCGGTGGCGGCGCCCAGTACAACGTCTACATCGACGGCGCGCGGGTCAACGACGACCCCGCCATCCAGGCCGCGTTCCTCGGCCTGTTCGACGTGCTTCAGCGCAAGGGGGCGATGAACCGTGGCTAAGCCTGCCGCTGGCGACTACCGCATCATCTCGGCGAAGGGGAGCGCAAGCTCCCCCTTTGCGTTCGACGTGACGGGCGGCTCGCTCAAGGACGGCGCGAACGTCGAGATATGGACCCCCAACCTCACGCTCGCGCAGTTCTTCACCATCTCCTATCGATCTGACGGCACGGCGCGCATAGTCAGCCGCATCGCAGGGAAGAGCGTCGACGTCCAGAAGAACAACCTCGTGTCGGGCACGAACGTGCTCATGTGGAAGGCCACAGACAACCGCAACCAGCTCTGGGACATAGAGACGGACGGGCAGACCGCGACCTTCGAGGGCACGTCCTACCCGACCTACACCATCAAGTGCTCGGCAGCGAAGACGCTCGCCGTCGACATCAAGGGCGGAACGATGGCGAACGGCACGAACGTCATCGTCTACACCGCCAACGGCGGCGACAACCAGCGATGGATTCTCGTGCCCGTCCCCGCGTTCACCTCTGGCAGCATCTACGAGCTGCGCAGCATGCTCAAGGCCAGCATGTGCGCCGACGTGGCCGGGGCGTCCGACACGCGCGGGGCGAACATCCTCCTCTACGAGCACTCCGACGGCGACAACCAGAAGTTCGCCGTCACCGAGGAGGAGAGCGGCAAGTGGTCCATACAGGCCATGCACTCTGGGATGTTCGTTGACGTGAACGGAGCCCGCGCGCAGGCTGGCACGAACGTCCAGCAGTGGGACGACAACGACGGGCGGGCACAGCGATGGAAGGTCATACCGTACGGCACGACCACCATCGACGGCACGACCTGTCAGGTCGTGAGCTTCGGCTCCTACGTCACCGCCGACGGCCAGACCTACTTCATGGACGTCTACAACGCGATGACGTCCAACAAGGCGAACATCGACATACAGGCGGCGAGCGCCAACGCGAAGCAGCGGTGGGCGCTCTACCCGACGCTGCCCTCGGGCGACGGCATCCCCGTCGTGGCGCAGCTCGGCTGGTCCGAGGAGGCGGGCGGCGAGGCGTCGGCCACGACGCTGCCAGAGGCCGAGGAGCTCTACCCTACGTGGGTGACCACGATGTCGTGGTCCACGGACGGACCCAACCACTACGAGTGGCGCATGCGCACGCAGCTCATGGACGGCGTGTCGGGCACGTGGGGCGACTGGTCCGAGTGGACGGCGTGGGAGGTGGCGGCGGTCGCGCAGGAGGGCACGAGGGCGTGGATGCCTGACGGCCTTCCCGCAGAGGTCCCCGAGGGGAGCCGCGCCATGCGCTACGCGCTACAGATCCGCGCCATTGGCGTGCTTGAGGACGGTACGACCGTCATGGGGCCGACGGCATCCGAGACGCTCACCGCAGTGAGGAAGGCCACCGTCACGCTCGGGACCATGGGATTCGGCCCAGAGGGCCTGCGCATCGCCTACGAGAGCGACTACGAGTACGGCACGAACTGCGTGACCATCGACGCCGTGAGGCGCTCGGGGAGCACGATGCAGTACCTACAGAAGCCGGTCACGTTCCCCGCGCTCGACGAGGGCGGGTCGATGCTCGTCCCGATGTCCGCGCTCAAGGGCTGGTTGCCCGACAACGCGGTCGCCACGGTCACGTTCCGCAACGGCACCGACATGCTCCCGCTATCCACGGCCAACACCCACACGGGGACGGTCTCCTACAACGCGGGCAGCGGGCTCGACGCCACCCCGACCATCACGGTCGGCGAGGGCAGGATGCTGCTGCTCACCGTGCCGCCAGCCGACGTAACCGCAGCGTGGATGCTCTACGACGGCATGATCCCCAACATGCTGAAGATGGACATGTCGGGCGGCGCCGCCATCCTCACCCCGCCGTTCGGGGCCACCGTCGACTACGAGTTCTTCGCGTCCATCGCAAGCTCGGACGGCGACAGGTGGGGCGTGGCTCACCTCGACGCGACGAGCGTGAACGCGTTCATGACCGCCTACAAGCCGTGCCACGCATGGAACTGGGGCGGCGGGAGCTTCCTGCTTGAGGTGCGCGAGGGCGAGCCCCTTGAGACCGACTACGAGGTCAAGAGGAACTACGACACCTTCCAGCTCAACAACCGCGAGTGGGAGAGCGTCCACTACCAGAGGACCAAGAGCGGGAGCTTCTCCGCGACCGGCGCCCTCGTGTCGGGCCTCACCGAGTCCGCGAGGGCGGACCTTGAGGCGCTCTGCGACCAGGGCTACGTCACCTACCGCAGCCCGAGCGGGCTGGTGGCCGAGGTCGCGGTCACAGAGTTCAGCATCACCGAGCACGCGCACTACACGGAGGTCACCGTCTCCATGACGCGCGTCACCAACTAGGGGAGGGCGCATGGCTATCGACTGGCGCGACCAGACGCGGGCCGACAGGCTCACGTTCCAGATGGTCAGCCCGACCAACGTGGACCAAGTCTACGGGGAGCTCGGAGGGGTGGACCTCTCGGGTTCCTCGCTCACCGCCGCCTACTACACCGACACACGAACGAGCGGGAAGCTCCGCGTGGTGGGCGGCAACTGGGTGCGCGGCTCCATGATCCGCGTCATACACGAGGTCCCCGACTGGGGCTGGCGCAGGGAGCTCGGCACCTACATCGTCACCAACGACGGCGCGAGCCGCTCGAACGGCGTGTGGGTGACCGAGCTCACGCTCAACAGCCGCCTGTTCGGCCTCTCCACCGAGAAGCACGAGCGCACGTGGACCATCGCCAAGGGGGCGCGCGCCGTGAAGGCCATGGAGCAGTCGCTCAAGGCGGCGAAGTGCCCATACGTCAAGAAGTCGCCGAGGGACCTCGCGTTCAGGGGCGCGAAGGTCATCGAGGCGGGCACGACGAGGCTCGCCGCGCTCTTCGACCTGGGCACCTCGGCCAACGACAGGCTCGACGTGGACGCGCACGGCAGGGTCGTGATAGGCCCCTACGTCAACCCCGCGTCCAAGGCGAGCTCGTGGCGCATCGACCTCGCCGACGAGCGTGGCGTGGCCCTCGACGGCCTGTCGCGCGAGACCGACTGGCTACAGATGGCCGACGTCGTGGTCATCAACCACAAGTACACGCGGGGCAAGTCGCAGAAGGAGGTCGTGGGCGTGGCTCGGGTGAGCAGCTCGCTCCACCAGTCCCACGCCAAGCGCGGCTACACCGTCACGAACTTCCAGAGCGTGAGCGACCTCAAGGACCACTCTTCGAGCATCGCGCAGCAGAAGGCCAAGAAGCAGCTCGCCAAGGACCAGCGCGAGCTCATCGAGTGGAAGCTCACCACGACCTACCTTCCCATCTGGGAGGGCGACGTGGTTGAGCTGTGGGTGCACGACGGGGAGAGGGCCTACCAGGGCGTGCGCAAGTGCCTCGTAAAGGCGCTCGACCTCAACTTGGAGAGCATGACCATGTCGCTGACGCTCAAGGAGACGTCCAGCGGCGACAAGGGGGACGAGAAGTGACCGATATCGACAACCTCGCCGCAGCGCTGTTCGGCTCCAAGAGGGCCGAGACGCAGGAGGTGCTCACCGACGCCACGACGCGCACCTACATGGGCACGGCGCTCACGGACTCCGAGGGCGGCACCGTCATGGTCGACCTCGGCGGCGACGTGACACTGCCAGACGACATCGACGGCCTCGCCGAGTACAGCTCCGAGGGCGTCGAGGTGGCGACCGGCCCTGGCGTCCGCGCTGGCGACGAGGTGATCGTGACCCTCGTTGGCGGCACGTCGCTCAAGACCCCGATGGTCACGGGCGTGGCGGGCGAGGGCGACGACCAGGACGCCCGAATCGCGGCTGCTTCCGCCGCTGCGGAGGCCGCGTGGGACTGGGCCGACGAGGCGCACGACGCGGCCACCGATGCGCAGGCGAGCGCAGATGCGGCACAGGACGCGGCTGAGAGCGCGGCGTCATCTGCGGGCTCCGCCGCCTCGTCGGCGTCCAGCGCGGCGAGCGCGGCGCAGCAGGCGGTAAGCGACGCATCGGCGGCATCGCAGGCCGCTGGCGAGGCGCAGGCGTCCGCGCAGCAGGCCCGCAGCGACGCGGCGGACGCGGCTGACGCCGCACAGGCAGCTGGCACCGCAGCGCAGCAGGCCGTCAGCGAGGCGGCGCTCGCGGCCCAGTCCGCATCCGCAGCGCAGGACAGCGCTGAGGACGCGAACCGAGCGGCCAACGGCGCGCTGGCGGGCCTCGGCACGCTTGAGTCGGTCGTCGACACCGTGGAGTGGTTCGCCGAGCACAAGAAGGCCACCACGGACACCACCGTGCAGTCTGGCAAGACCTACTACGAGTACGACGAGTCGACTGGCACGCTTTCCAAGGTGGAGCCCGATGGCACGGAGAACCCGAGCCAGCAGGGCTGGTACGAGCTCGACGAGACGATCCAGAACTACGTCTCCACACACGTCGCCACGACCGACGACGGCCTGTACGTGACCGCCCTCGCCGGAGGCTGGCGCATCCTCGTGTCCGCAGGGGCGGGGGACTACGTCGCGGGCGTGTTCCTCGTCGACCCGCAAGGCAACATAGCGCAGGCCACCACGGGCAGCGGCATCACGTTCGACGACTCGAAGCCCTTCCACATCGGCGACGAGGACGCCTTCATCGTCTTCGACGGGAACGGCGGCATCCAGATGGGCGGGGCCATCACCCTCGGCCAGTACGGCACGCTGTCCCAGCTCCTCAGCGCGGTCGGCTCCTCAATCAGCGCGGTCGAGTACGGCGTCGGCTCCTCGCCGACGAGCCACTCCGACATCACGAGCTGGTCGAGCGCGTCCCCGACGTGGCAGGAGGGCAAGTACGTCTGGATGCGCACCACCACGAACGGCCAGACGTACACCTACACCTGCATCCAGGGCGCGAGAGGCGAGGACGGTGACGAGGGCTCGCAGATACTCGGCATCACGACCGCGCCGAGCTCGTACACGACCACCACGGGCGGATTCACTCCCACGTACAGAATCGCCCTCTCCACGGTAAGGACGCAGTCCGGCGCGACCGAGGTGCGCGTGGGCGACGTGCTCGCCTACAGCTACTACCACTACCCAGTGGGCTACGTCGACTCCTCGTACGCCTACTGCGGCGCGCGGAAGTCCATCCGTGGCGCGGCTGGGTCTGGCGTAACGGTGTCGAGCGTGGAGTACGGCACGAGCGCGAGCGCGTCCACGGCACCGTCGAGCTGGTCGACGACCGTCCCGACGTCCATCGCCAACGGCCAGTGGCTCTGGGCGAGGACCAACTACAGCGACGGCACGAACGCGGTCACCAAGAGCTACGCGGGCACGGACGGCGAGGACGGCACGAGCGTGTTCGTCCAGTCCGCCACCAAGACGGGCGACACGACCACCGTGGTCATCGCCGACTCCGAGGGACACACGAGCACCCTCACCATCAAGGACGGCGAGGACGGACAGAACGGCACCAACGGCACCAATGGCCTCACGGGCTACGTGCACACGGCATGGGCCAATTCCGCAGACGGCATGACGGACTTCTCTACGACCGTCAGCGCAAACAAGAGGTACCTTGGTGTCTACACGGACAACACCGCAACCGACAGCACGACTCCGGGCAGCTACTCGTGGTCGCTGATAAAGGGTGCGGACGGCACTAGCGTGACAGTAAGCAGGGTCGAGTACGGCACCAGCACAAGCGCGTCGACCCAGCCGAGCAGCTGGTCGACTTCGGTGCCGACGTCGATCGCCAATGGTCTCTGGTTGTGGGCCAAGACCACATACTCCGACAGCACCACGGCAATCACGAAGAGCTACGTCGGTACCGATGGCACTGACGGCAAGAGCGTCTACGTGCAGAGCAGCAGCAAGTCTGGCGACACCACAACTGTCGTACTCACTGACGGCACCACTTCCACGACGCTGACCATCAAGGACGGCGAGGACGGCGCCGCAGGCACCGCAGGCGCGAGCGGCTACGTGCACACCGCATGGGCAAACAGCGCGAACGGCGCCACCGACTTCTCGACCACCGTGAGCGCCAACAAGACGTACCTCGGCGTGTACACCGACAACACGGCGGCTGACTCGCAGAGGTACCAGGACTACTCGTGGTCCCTCATCAAGGGCGCTGACGGCACCAGCGTCACCGTGTCCTCGACCGCCACGAGCTACGTCAGTTCGACCAGCGGCACGACGATACCGACGTCTGGCTGGCAGTCGACCGTCCCGAGCGTGGCGCAGGGGTCGTACCTGTGGACCCGCGTCGTGACCACGTTCTCAGACTCCAAGACGGCCACGAGCTACACGGCGTCACGACAGGGCGCCAACGGGACCAACGGCACCAACGGAATCAGCGTGACCGTCTCATCGACGGCCTACGCATACCAGCTCTCGACGAGCGGCACGTCCGTCCCCACGGGCACGTGGCAGACCACGCCGCAGGCGCCCACGACCACGCAGTACGCATGGACGCGGACTACCACGACCTACAGCGACGGCAGCACGTCGGTCACCTACACGGTCGGCGGCAAGGCTGGCACCAACGGCACGAGCTACTACACGCACATCAGGTACGCGACGAACTCCTCCGGCGCGAACATGAGCGCCACGCCGAGCGCGTCCACGACGTACATCGGGGTCTACAGCGGCACCAGCTCGACCGCTCCGACCTCGGCCAGCTCATACACGTGGTCGAAGTACGTCGGCGACAAGGGCGACGTGGGAGACACCGGCCCCGAGGCCGTGGTCACGGTCTACCCGTCCGCAATCGACTGGGACGCGGGCACCGCCACCCTCGCGGTCACGCTGAGGGTGGACGGAACGGTCACCGCCCCGTCCTCGTACAAGTGGACCAAGGGAACTGCCACCACCTCGCTCGGCACCGCCGCGACGCTCGCCGTCAGCGACCTGAACGCAACGTACAACTGCACCGTCACTTGGTAGGAGGTCCGACATGCCGACCCAGACGGGCTCCATCGACTTCACCTCTGCGGGCGGTCTGAAGTCCTACGCGGCAGGACAGTTCGCCACGCAGGGCACCGTGACCGACATGCAGACCCAGATCAGCCAGAACGCCAATGACATCACGCTCAGGGCCACCAAGACCGAGGTACAGCAGGTGCGCCCGGCGTACGCAAGCAGCAGCACCGCTGCGGGCACGGCGGCGAAGGTAGCGACCATCGACCCCGCAGTGACGGGCTACGCGCTCTACAAGGGGGCGTCGGTGGCCGTGACGTTCTCGACGGCGAACACCGCAGCGACCCCGACGCTGAACCTTAACTCCACGGGCGCGAAGCAGATACGCTCCTACACGGGCGCGGCGCTCTCCGAGGCCGAGTACAAGTGGGCGGCTGGCGCGACCATCGACCTCGTTTACGACGGCACCTATTGGCGCATGCAGGACGGCGGCTCGGTGAAGCGCGTCACAGCAGCCGAGGCGTCGATCAAGGTCAACGCCGACAACATCAACCTCAAGGTCTCCAAGAACGACGTCATCAACCAGATTAACGTCAGCACTGAAGGCGCTAAGATTCAGGCCTCCAAGGTCGAGATTGACGGCACGGCTGTGTTTAACGCGGCTAAGTCAAAGCTCGATGCTACTTATGACGCAAAGGGTGCAGCTTCAACCGCCGAGACGAATGCGAAAAACTATACGGATAGCATGCCGTCATATAAAGTGATTTCGACTACATATAACTACTCATTGAGTAAATGGCTTGAATACGCAGCAGAAGGGCATCAAGATTCATGGTCCCAGGCAAAACCTGTAAAAGTCGGAGACACGGTTCTCATCAAAGGAACTGCCAGTGATACTGGCGAATCGGTATATCTTCTGCTAACTGTCGACACTGTTGGTTCATCAAATCAAATTACGAAAGCTACGTCGCATGGCTTGATTGACCCGACAGCAGGTCAACGCGCTGATTCGATTCAGGTCGGCGGTAGGAATCTGCTGGCATGGCATGGCAGCAACGGCGAGACCGCTACCTCAACCTCAGGCTTGAGTTGGACTTACAGTGATGACGGCTGGATTACGGTAACGGGAACTATCAACACCTCTTCGGCTGGGTTGCTTCTGTTCTGGGGAACGACAACCACGACCAACTACATCTACCCAGCAGGCACCTACACCGTGACGGTCGAGAACGACGGGCTTCTCGCGGCAAACGTCCTGCGCGCGCAGATTGGCTACGACGGCGCGACATACAAGTATCTTTATGACACCGACTCGGTCACATTCACCGCAGAGAGTGGCATCAGTCGAGTCTGCCTGTATCGTTATGGCGCAAACGGAACTGCTGTAAACGGTCGCATCCGCTTCAAAATGGAAAGGGGAACGAAGTCAACCGACTGGACTCCTGCGCCCGAAGATATTGACGCTTCCATCGAAACAGCCTCTGGCAACGGCTTCTACGTCAAGTGGGACGACAACCAGGGAACCGCATATGCTGGTGGTGAGGCAAGGTTCTA
>Ga0326514_10000661_pt1 | contig 23157 bp, 17 predicted proteins | sample 3_2548_0518_D_FD_203653 | JGI IMG/M metagenome (GOLD analysis project Ga0326514, IMG submission 203653) | Bovine rumen microbial communities from UC Davis, California, United States - 3_2548_0518 | ecosystem: Host-associated > Mammals > Digestive system > Stomach > Rumen | place: USA... | reverse complement strand
CAAGGGAGAGATCGGTCCGTATATCATCCCCTGCGAGGAGATGTTCCTGGACTATCTGCGGGTCAGGGTGACGGAAGAGGCGGACAAAAAACTCTATAACGGCAATGAGCTTTTCATGCAGGAGCTCGGGCTTCCTGTCCGCGGCGCCGGGGAGATGGTCCGGGTGTGCGATTCAGCGGGAAGCTTTGTAGCCATATACCGTTATGCGGAGAAGGCGGGGACCTACCGGCCTTACCGGATGCTGCTGCCACTGTGACTCTGGAACTTTTCCCACAGCCAGCGTTGCCATTCCCCAGCCTCCCACGCAAATGGAGGCCAGGGGATGGCAACCGCTGGCTAAACATCGTAAACCCGTACAGTCTGCAGCCTGCCACTCTGCTTTTCATTTCCGAATAAGCAGAGTGACAGACCGCAGACAGATTTCAGAGACCAATGCTTAAAGTATTCCATGGGATAAATGAATATCGCGAAGCTGTCTCCTCCGGAGAGCTGCCGGGCGGACCGTCTGCCGTGACGCTAGGAAAGTTTGACGGCGTCCACCTTGGACACCAGAAACTCTTAAGGCAGATCCTGAAGCGGGAGGACGCCGGTCTTGTCGGGATCATGTTCGCCATCGAATCAAAAGGAAAGAAGATCCTGTCTGAGCGGGAGAGAGCCGAGTTTGCCTCCCGGTTCGGAGTGGATGTCCTGATCGAATGCCCATTTTCCAAAGAACTGATGATGACAAGCCCGGAAGATTTTGTCTCCCGCATCCTGAAGGAAAGCCTCCATGCTTCTTTCGTGACAGTAGGGACAGACTATCGCTTCGGCTTTCAGCGGGCAGGTGACGCGGAGCTTCTGACAAAGCTCGGAGATCAGTACGGCTTTTCGACCGCCATCATCGAGAAGGAGCGCTTTGAAGGGGAAGAGATCAGTTCGACCCGGACCCGCAAGGCAATCACGGATGGCAATATGGAACTGGCCGCTTCGCTTCTCGGACGGAATTATCCAGTCTGGGGCGAGGTTGTCCATGGGCGGCAGCTTGGCCGGACGATCGGGATCCCTACGGCAAATGTGCTTCCGAATCCTCAGAAGATCCTCCCGCCTGATGGCGTGTACGCATCGGTTACGACGCTTCCGGACGGCCGGAAGCTTGGAGGAGTGACGAACATCGGGAAGAACCCGACGATTGCAGACGACAATGCCAGAAATTCGGAAACGTATCTCTTTGATTTCGATGAGGATATCTATGGCAGTTTCATCCGGACGGAGCTGGTCTGCCGGCAGCGGGGAGAGATGAAATTCTCCTCCGTAAAAGAGCTCTCTGCCCAGATGCACCGGGACAGTATGGCAAGCCGAAAACTGCTTGACGCCCGGATTCATTGATGATATATTCAGAAAGTATGTTTTGAGCCGATGCTCAGGATCCCGCCGCCTCCGGCGAATCCCGTGTATCCGGCGCTTATAATAAGTCTAAGGAGGACTACATCATGATTACAAAGGAAAAGAAGACAGAGCTGATCAACCAGTATGGCCGTAAGGCAGGAGATACCGGTTCACCGGAAGTTCAGGTTGCAATCCTGACCGAGCGTATCGCAGAGCTTACCGAGCATCTGAAAGCTAACCCGAAGGACCACGCATCCAGAAGAGGACTTTTCAAGATGGTCGGCCAGAGAAGAGGACTTCTTTCATATCTTGCAAAGAAGGACATCAACGCTTACCGTGAGCTGATCGCTAAACTTGGAATCCGTAAGTAATTCTTGATAACATTACAGAGCACCCCGGATATCCTCCGGGGTGTTCTGAGTGCTGTAAACGTAGATGCGAAGCTCCATCTAGCCGAGGCAACTGCAAAGCTGACCGGGACAAAAAGTGCGGACCGGAAAATCCCGCAGGGTAAAGGCGGGAGAGGGAATACCATTTCCGGACGAAGTCCGGGCCATCCTTGCAGTTGATTCGGAGATGGACTCGCGCAGTATCTTTAAGGAGTTCTACATGAAAAAAGGCAGAAGATATTCCATGGAACTTGCCGGCAGAACGCTGAGCGTCGATGTCGGAAGAGTTGCTGCCCAGGCGAATGGCGCAGCATTCATGCATTATGGAGATACCACGGTTCTTTCCACCGTGACCGCTTCCAAGGCTCCGAGAGACGGGATCGATTTCTTCCCGCTTTCCGTCGAGTTCGAGGAAAAAGCTTATTCCGTAGGAAAGATGCCGGGCGGATTCAACAAGAGAGAGGGCAAGGCTTCTGAGAACTCAGTCCTTACCGCACGCGTGATCGACCGTCCGATGCGTCCGCTGTTCCCGAAGGATTTCCGCAACGATGTTACCCTGAACAACATGGTTATGTCGGTTGATGCAGAGTGCCGTCCGGAGCTGGTCGCTATGCTGGGAAGCTCGATCGCTACCTGCATCTCCGATATTCCGTTCGAGGGACCGTGCGCGATGACTCAGATCGGCATGATTGACGGTGAGTTCATCATCAACCCGTCCCAGAAGCAGTGGGATGAGGGTGATCTGCAGCTGACGGTTGCTTCCACCTCCGAGAAGGTCATCATGATCGAGGCCGGAGCCAAGGAAATCCCGGAGCAGAAGATGATCGATGCGATCTACACTGCTCATGATGTCAACCAGCAGATCATCAAATTCATCAATGAGATCGTTGCCGCTGAAGGCAAGGCGAAGTTTGAGTACCAGAGCTACGCAGTACCGGAAGAGGTATTCGCTGCACTGAAGGAAGCGGTTCCGTCTGATGTCATGGAGAAGGCAGTCTTCACCGATGACAAGCAGACCCGTGAGAACCGGATCGCTGAGCTGACGGAGCAGGTCAAGGAAGCATGGGCTGACCATGAGGACTGGATCGCTTATCTTGGCGATGCGATGTATCAGTATGAGAAGAAGACCGTCCGCAAGATGATCCTCAAGGACCACAAGAGACCGGATGGACGTAAGATCAATGAGATCCGCCCGCTGTCTGCCGAGGTTGATATCGTTCCGAGAGTACATGGCTCTGCTATGTTCACCCGTGGACAGACACAGATCTGCACCATCACCACTCTGGCTCCGCTTTCCGAAGTCCAGAAGGTTGAGGGACTGGATCCATATATCACTGAGAAGAGATATATTCATCAGTACAACTTCCCGTCTTATTCTGTCGGTGAGACCAAGCCGTCGAGAGGACCGGGACGCCGTGAGATCGGACATGGCGCGCTTGCCGAGAGAGCGCTTCGCCCGATGATTCCGTCCATGGAAGAGTTCCCGTATGCGATCCGCTGCGTATCCGAGACCTTTGAGTCAAACGGTTCGACCTCGCAGGCTTCCATTTGCGCATCGACCATGTCTCTGATGGCTGCCGGCGTACCGATCAAGAAGCAGGTTGCAGGTATCTCCTGCGGACTTGTTACCGGTGATACCGATGACGATTACATCGTCCTGACGGATATCCAGGGTCTCGAAGACTTCTTCGGCGACATGGACTTCAAGGTTGCAGGTACCCATGATGGAATCACTGCGATCCAGATGGATATCAAGATCCACGGACTTACCCGCCCGATCGTTGAGGAAGCGATCGCCCGTACCAAGGAGGCCCGTGAGAATATCATGAACGAGATCATGACTCCGTGCATCGCCGAGCCGAGACCGGAAGTTTCCAAGTATGCTCCGAAGATCGTCCAGATCCAGATCGATCCGAATAAGATCGGCGACGTTGTCGGACAGCGCGGAAAGACGATCAATGAGATCATCGCCCGCACCGGCGCAAAGATCGATATCGATGATGACGGACATGTATCCGTGTCTTCCGATGACAAGGATGCCATCGCGAGCGCGATCAACATGATTCAGATCATCACCACCGACTTTACGGAAGGCCAGATCCTTCAGGGAACGGTTGTCTCCATCAAGGACTTCGGCGCATTCATCGAGTTTGCACCTGGCAAGGAGGGCATGGTCCATATCTCCAAGATCGCAAAGCACAGAATTGAGCATGTTGAGGATGTGCTGACCCTTGGCGACAAGGTCACCGTTGTCTGCCTCGGCAAGGACAAGATGGGAAGGCTTTCCTTCTCCATGAAGGATGTAAAGCAGGGACCTTATCAGTCGATCTGATCCTGACCGATCGGGAGTGCGAATAGAAAATCAGAGCCCTGGCAGGCCCGGGCGGATATTCATTTGAAATGGATATCCATCCGGACCTTCCGGGGCTTTTTTCTGTAAATTGTCTGAATTGTGTCTGAATTGTCTGGTGCCTGGCACTTCTGCCGGTTTAAAGTGCTAAAGTGCTAAAGTGGTAAAGTATTTTCTTGAAATTCGCCTCCGGCTGTATTATAATCCTTACAAATCTTAGGAATTTGCACACTATTGTCGTGAAATTTCCAGAGTAGAGGAGGATTTGATGATGAAAAAGAGTTCATTTGCTGTGGTTTCTGCTGGGCTGATGGCTGTCTCGATGGCCGGAAGCGGTGCTTCTGTGGCTTTTGCCGGTGAGACGGAAGCTGCGGGTGGTTCTTATGATATCGGCATTGTCAAGTTTGTCGATGATGCTTCTCTCAACCAGATCGAGGCGAATATCGAGAAGGAGCTGGACAAGAAGGCTGCTGAGCTTGGTGTCACATTCAACTACACGGAGTATGATGGACAGGCTGATTCCACGACGCTGAACCAGTTTGCTTCCAAACTGGTCGACGAGCAGGCTGACTGTATCGTACCGATCGCGACTCCGGCTGCTGTCATCATGCAGGCTGCGACAGAAGATACGGATATTCCGGTTGTTTTCTCCGCGGTAACCGATCCGGTGAGCGCAGGTCTTGTTGAAAGTCTGGACGCGCCGGGCGCAAATGTGACAGGCACTTCTGATGCTCTCGATACCGAGGCTGTCTTCAACCTCATCACTGCTGCGAACCCAACGATCAAGAAGGTCGGACTTCTCTATAACAAGTCCGAGGATTCTTCCAAGAAGGCAATCGAGGATGCCAAGGCTTACTGCGAGGAGAAGGGCATCGAGGTAGTCGAGAAGACAGGTACCACGAATGATGAGGTCATCCAGGCAGCACAGGCCCTGATCGGTGAGGGAGTAGAAGCCTGCTTCACACCTACGGACAACACCGTTATGACTGCTGAACTCTCTATCTATGAAGATTTCGCCGACGCAGGGATCCCGCAGTACTGCGGAGCAGATTCCTTTGCGCTGAACGGCGCTTTCTGCGGATATGGCGTAAACTATGCCGAGCTTGGCCTCGCTACCGGTGACATGATTGCCGATATTCTGGTGAACGGCGCGGATACGGCATCCACTCCGGTCAAGACCCTGGACAATGGTATCGCGACGGTCAATACAGAGACTGCTGAAGCGATCGGGCTGGACTATAGCATGTTCAAGGATATGTGTGAAGATGTAGTTGAGATCACAACCGCAAAGGAATTCTCCGATGCGACCGAGGCTGCGACAGAGGCAGAGTAAGGATACGGAGTGTCCTGGTTTTGCCGCACGGATTGCTTCACTGCTGCGAAGCTTTGCAGTCACACTGATGCTTGTAACAAATCAATAGTTTAGGTACAATAGAGTGCGGATTGTCTGAAATGATCCAGACGGTCCGCACTTTCTTTTAACGGAGATCTTGACTATGCTACAGTTTTTCGCAGGCTCGCAGTTCATCACTTCGATGGAACTCGGGCTTCTCTACGGGCTTGTCGCACTTGCCCTCTACATCTCATTCGGACTTCTGAACATCGCTGATCTGTCGACCGATGGCTGCTTTACGCTTGGCTGCGCAGTCGGCGCCAGCCTGACAGTCGCCGGACATCCTTTTCTTGCAGTTCCGGCAGCCATGGCGGCGGGAGTCCTGTCCGGCTATGTAACTTCATTTCTTCAGACGAAACTCGGAGTGGAGCCGATCCTGGCAGGAATCATCGTGAATACCGGACTTTATACGATCAACTTCCTCGCGATGGGGTCCTCCTCCAACCTGAATGTTTTCGGATCGGATACGATCTTCTCGCTGGCCAAGAAGGTCAGCAAGGCAAAGTGGTACAAGAAGACTTATACGCTGATGATCCTCCTTGTGATCGTTCTGGCCATCTGCATCATCCTGCACTGGTTTCTGAACACGACTCTGGGACTGTCGATCCGCGCGACCGGCGACAATGAGAACATGGTCCGCGCTTCCTCGATCAATCCCGGGTTCACGATCACGGTCGGACTGTGCATTGCATCTTCCCTGACAGCGCTCTCAGGCTGCCTTCTGGCCCAGTACCAGAAGTCCTGTGATATCAACTTCGGCACCGGCCAGGTCACGATCGCGCTGGCTTCCCTGATGATCGGGCAGACACTGATACGCCGCGGGCCGATCTTTGTGAGAACGATCGGTGTGATACTGGGCAGCTGCCTGTACCGCCTGATCGTTGCCATCGCGATGAAGTTCAACATGCCCGCTGAGTTTCTCAAGCTGGCATCGGCGATCATCGTCACGGCAGCGATCGTAATTCCTTATGCGAAGCAGAAAGTATCATTCTACCGCAGAAGGATGAGCAGGAAGGCGGCAAACTGATCAGGAAAAGAGATGGGTATGAACATGGAATATATGCTGCAAATCGAGAATGTCACCAAGACGTTCAATCCTGGTACCGTAAATGAAAAAACGGCGCTTCGTAATGTCAGTCTGAACATGAAAAGAGGGGACTTCGCGACCATTGTCGGGAGCAACGGCGCCGGCAAGTCAACTTTGTTCAATGCGATCACGGGAGCTTTCTTCACCGACAACGGCAAGATCATTCTGGATGGGGAAGATATCACGTTCAAGAAGGAGCATCTCAGGTCAAGAGACATCGGTCATCTTTTTCAGGACCCGCTGATGGGAACGGCTCCCCATATGACGATCGAGGAGAATATGTCGCTGGCATATCTGAAGGCTTCCTATCACAGGAAAAGCCTGTTTTCCAGTATCACGAAGAAGGACAAGGAATTCTTCCGGACACAGCTTGCCCAGCTTCATATGGGTCTGGAAGACCGTATGGACAATCCGGTCGGGCTTCTTTCCGGCGGACAGAGGCAGGCACTGACTCTGGTCATGGCGACGATGGTCACGCCGAAGATCCTGCTTCTGGATGAGCATACGGCGGCGCTGGACCCGGCGACGGCTGACAAAGTCCTTGAGCTGACCAGAAAGGTTGTCTCAGACAATCATCTGACCTGCCTGATGGTTACCCATAACATGCACCAGGCGCTGGAGATCGGCAATCGTACGCTGATGATGTACAACGGGACGATTATTCTGGACAAGCAGGGCCAGGAGCGAGCCTCCATGAGTGTGGAGGATCTGCTTGAGCAGTTCAGTATCCAGGCCGGGAAAGAGCTTGACAATGACCGGATCCTGCTGTCAGGTAAGGTAGAGAAATGAAAACCTTTCGTCCGTACCGTATTTTTATCTTGGTGGCTCTCTTTCTTTTTTCTCTGGAAAAGCCTGGATTCTCTGCAATGAAGGCATTCGGAGAGGAAGCGGAGGATACGCATGGCGTAACTGCCGAAGTGGAGCTGTCTACTTCGGACTTTGGACTTTCAGTCCGCAAGATCACACAGCCGGTAGAAGGAATCGACCGGGAATACCATTTGCTGCTCCTGTCTGATCTGCATATTATTGTCGATGCGGATGCGGATGTCGATGACAGTGCGAAGGAAGAAGTAAAGCAGCGGAGGACGGAGTATTTCCATACTCCAGAGGGGACTTTGCCGGCGGAGCTGTGGGAGAAGCTGCCGGAGGAGCTGAATGCGATGGATGGCGACATGATTCTCTTTGCGGGGGACATGATCGACTATGATACCAGGGCGCAGACGGCGGCGCTGAAGGATGGATTTGACAGGGTGAAGTCGCCCTGGATGTATGTGCGCGGCGACCATGATTATGGGGCGTGGTATTCTTACACGCATGAGACGCAGGAAGATGCGATCCGGATGCAGGAGGAGACAGCTCCGCGCGAGAAGGTCATGATGCAGAAGATTGATGGGCTTACGGTGGTCGGCTGGGACAACGATACGGCTCAGATGACGGATGAGGGGCTTGAGAAGCTGAAGGCTTACCTGGCGCAGGCTAAAGAAGAGTCGAGTCCGGTAATCTTTACCTGCCATGTGCCTTTCAAGGGACTGGCGACGGATCAACTGGCAGAGCTCTCCTTGGAGAAGCGAGGGAAGAAGCTGCTATGGGGTGACGGGGACTGCGAGTATCAGCCCGATGAGACCACGCAGAAGGCGCTGGACCTGATCCTGGCGGAGGACAGTCCGGTTAAGCTTGTGTGCTGCGGACATCTGCACTTCCCATACATCGGGCCTATGACCAACAAGATTCCACTTGTGGTGGCGGCACCGGCTTACGAGGGTAACGTGAATGAGATCGTGCTGACACCTGTGAACTAAAGGAGATATGATGCGGGGATCCTGGGATTCATTTTTTCGCTAAAGCTCAGTTTAGCTCAACAAATTTAGCGCCCGAGTCTCATCAGGTCTTCATAGAAGTCCGGGTAGGAGATCAGCACGCAGCCGGCGTCTTTGATCTGGGTGCCGGAGTCAGCTCCCTGTGTGTTTTCTGCCCCGAGTGCCGCTACCGCGAGACTCATCGCGATCCGGTGGTCTTTGTGCGAGTCTATAGAAGCAGCGTGAAGAGGCTTTCCGCCGTGAATAATCATCCCATCACCCGTAGGGATGATGTCTGCGCCCATAGCGGTCAGGGTCTCGGTCACGGTGGCGATCCGGTCGGATTCTTTGACTTTGAGCTCTGCTGCATCGCGTATCACCGTGGTGCCCGAAGCATAGGCAGCGAGGACTGCGATAACCGGGATCTCATCGATCAGAGTCGGGATGATTGCCCCGCCGATCTCTGTTCCGTGAAGGGAGGAGGAGCGGACAAGCAGATCTGCGGCCTTTTCGCCTCCTCTGTCATATTCGGCAGCGATCGTAATTTCTGCGCCCATGTCGCGCACGACCTTGAGAAGTCCCGCCCGGGTCGGATTGATCCCGACATTCTTTATAAGCACTTCCGAGCCTGGAACGATCAGGGCTGCTGCGATAAAGTAAGCGGCGGAAGAGATGTCTCCCGGGACGATCACTTTCTGCCCGTGAAGGGTTGGATCCGGCTGGATCGTTGCTTTCCACTGGCCGGCTGCTGAAACCTGTTCAGATCTTACTGATCCCCCAAATCCGTTCAGCATCAGCTCCGTGTGATTTCTCGACAGCGAAGGCTCCGTAACAGAGGTCTCCCCATCCGCATAAAGTCCCGCCAGCAGGACGCAGGACTTGACCTGAGCACTGGCGACCGGGGAGATATAATCGATTCCGCAAAGATGCCCGCCGATTATCGAAAGAGGCGTACAGTCATTGCCCCGAAGAGAAGTAACCAGGGCTCCCATCCGCCTCAGCGGCGTCATGATCCGCTTCATCGGGCGGGTCTGGATCGACTCGTCGCCGCTGATCGTTGAGGTGAATGGCTGGCCGGCCAGAATCCCTGACAGAATCCGGGTCGTAGTCCCGGAGTTGCCGGTGTAAAGCATCTCCGACGGCGCCGTAAACCCGTGCAGCCCCTTACCGTGAATGGTCACCGCATCATGCTCCGAGTCGACATCGACAGTGATTCCAAGCTGGCGGAAGCAGGAGATGGTGGAAAGGCAGTCCGCACTCATCAGGAAATGTTCCGCGCGGGTCTCTCCTTCAGCCAGTGCTCCTAACATTATGGACCGATGTGATATGGACTTGTCGCCCGGTACCTCGACCTCTCCATGGAGCGGACCGGACTTTCTGATCTTCTCTGTACTCATAACCTGAATTTTTCTCCTGACTATATTACGCAATCTATGCTGCTGATCATGCTATAGCTTGAATCGGTATCTGAACCGGTATCTGAATCGGTATCTGAATCGCTATCCGTATCTGGCTATCGTCTTCCGGGTATCTGCCAGCGGGCGAACATGGGCGGACAACAGACTCACTCGGAATCCCACACGGTGTATCTGTGATGCCTCAGCAGCTCCGCTGCCTGCTGCTTTGCCTTCTCCTCGTAGAACTCAATTGAAAGCGCGCCTTCCTCGAACTCGCGGTTGTGGATGATCCCGATATTCTTGATCGAGATCGAGTTGACGGCAAGGATCGTGGCAATGGTCGCGATCGCTCCGCTTTCATCGATGACATCACAGTAGATCCGGTAGACCTTCTTGACCGGTCCCGCTGAAGAGAAGCTGAAAGAGTCGCGGTAGTCACGGGACGAGGCAAACATCTGATTGATATAGGAGCCATCCCCGGCACACATATGCTCTCTGGCGAGATTCATTTGACGAATGAACTCGTCGAGGACCTTAGCGATATTGGAGGAATTGTCGACGCAGATCTGCTCCCACATCTCCGGGGAGGAGGAAGCGATCCTGGTGATGTCGCGGAAGCCGCCTGCGGCGATCATCTTCATGTGCTCTTCCTTGCCATCCAGCTTATGGACCGTGTTGACCAGGGAAGAGGCGATTACATGGGGCAGATGGCTGATGGCTGCCGTGATATAGTCATGTTCCTGGTAATCCAGCACCAGCGGAAGCGCCTTGAGGGAGAGGACCAGATCGTAATAGCGGTCCACCCATTCCTTCGGGACGCGTCTGCCCGGAGTCAGGATATAGTAGGCATTCTCGAAGAGGTGGTCATTGCCACTCTCAAAGCCGGACTTCTCAGAACCGGTCATGGGATGGCCGCCGATGAACTGGCCGTCCAGCCCAAGCCTCTCAACTTCTTTGTGGATGCCCGTCTTGACCGAGCCCACATCCGTCAGGATGCACTCCGGACCCAAAACCTTCTGAATCTCCGGAAGTGAGCGGATGTTGGTGATGACCGGGGCACACAGGAAAATGAAATCACACCTGCAAAGCTTTTCGTCCGAAGGGGATGTGCAGATCTCATCCAGGACACCTGCCGCCCTTGCTTTTTCGGAAGTCTTTTCCGTGCGGGTATAGGCACAGATCGTACATCCGGGGTCCAGTTTCTTCAGATTGCGGGCGAGCGAGCCGCCGATCAGGCCGAGACCGATAAAGCCGTATTTCATCTACTTTTCCTCCTGGACGCCTGCCGGCATCCTCGTGCAGATCAGACAAATTCATGGATAATTTCCTGTTCAGTATGCCATATCCGCAAAGAAGATTCAATCAGCGAAGATCAGAGGCGAAAGATCCGCTCAATTTTCCGGGCTATCAGGACAAGCTTGTTCAAATCTGTAAAATATAGATAGAAAGTATTGCAAACAGACGTTCATTTTAGTACAATATGTTCATGTGGGTCAGAAACCCAAAATTCGGACACGGAGGAAAAACTTATGAACGTTTACACCACTGACAAAATACGCAATGTCGTCATATTAGGTCACGGTGGAGCAGGAAAAACCAGCCTTGTTGAAGCTATGGCATACCTTACCGGTATCACCAACAGACTGGGCAATGTAACGGATGGCACCACCCTGAGTGATTTTGATAAAGAAGAACAGAATCGTAAGTTCTCGATCAATACCTCGATGGCTCCGATCATCTGGAATGATTATAAGATCAATGTCCTGGACACTCCGGGTTATTTCGATTTCGTAGGCGAAACCGAGGAAGCTGCAGCGGCTGCCGATGCTGCGATCATCGTGATCAACGGTAAGAACGGAGTCGAAGTCGGAACGCAGAAGGCATGGAATCTCTGCGAGAAGTATCATCTTCCGCGTATGTTCTATGTATCCAACATGGACTATGATGCTGCTTCCTACAGAAAGATCGTCGAGGCTCTTACCGATCTCTATGGAAAGAAGATTGCTCCGATGTATCTGCCGATCCGTGAGAACCAGAAGTTCGTCGGATATGTCAACATCGTCAAGCAGCGTGCACGCCGCTATGTCGACAAGCAGAACAAAGTGGAATGCGAGATCCCGGATTACCTGAAAGATTATCTGGCAAGCTATCGTGACACCATGCTTGAATCCGTGGCAGAGACTTCAGAAGACTTTATGGACCGTTACTTCAATGGCGATGAGTTCACGGAACCTGAGATCGTATCTGCCCTGAAGTCGAATGTTGCAACCTGCGATATGGTGCCGGTCACCATGGGTGCCAGCGTCAATCTTCAGGGAATCATGATCATGCTGGATGATATCGTCAGCTATTTCCCGAGCCCGAAGGAAAGAGAGATCGCAGGCGTCAGCCTGAAGAACAGCGGTGTGTTCCAGGCAGGCTATGACTTCGCCAAAGCAAAGAGTGCATTCGTCTGGAAGACGATCGTCGATCCGTTCATCGGCAAATATTCCCTGATTAAGGTTGCGTCCGGTTCGATCCGTCCGGATGACATGCTCTATGATACCGAGAAGCAGAACGAATTCCGCGCCGGCAAGCTCTACGTATTCGAAGGCTCCAGGCCGGTCGAAGTCCCGGAGCTGATGGCAGGTGATATCGGAGCACTTTCAAAGCTTGACGTAGATACCCGCGATACCATTTCCACAAAAGCGAATCCGGTACAGTACGGAAGATTTGAGGTATCCACACCGTACACTTACAAGAGATATACCGCTGTCAACAAGGGCGAAGAAGACAAGGCGGCCCAGGGTCTTGCAAAGATCGCGCAGGAAGACCTGACCATCCGTGTTGTGAATGATGCGGAGAATCATCAGACCCTCCTTTACGGCATCGGCGACCAGCAGCTTGATGTTGTTGCAAGCAAGCTTCTGAACAAGTACAAAGTCGAGATCAGGCTGGATAAGCCGGCGGTTGCATTCCGTGAGACGATCCGCAAGACGTCTGATGTTGATTCCAAGTATAAGAAACAGTCCGGCGGACATGGTCAGTATGGACATGTAAAGATGAAGTTCGAACCGTCCGGAGACCTCGAGGCACCGTATGTATTCGAGCAGATCGTGGTCGGCGGTGCAGTTCCGAAGAACTACTTCCCGGCTGTCGAGAAGGGAATCGCAGAGTCGGTCGTCAAGGGACCGATGGCAGGATATCCGGTCGTCGGAGTCAAGGCGATTCTCTATGATGGATCCTATCATCCGGTAGATTCCTCAGAGCAGGCGTTCAAGACCGCTGCAAGCATGGCCTTCAAGAAGGGCTTCATGGAAGCTGGTCCGGTCCTGCTGGAACCGATCGCATCTCTTAAGGTCACCGCACCGGATACCTTTACCGGTGATATCATGGGCGATCTGAACAAGAGACGCGGACGTGTCCTCGGAATGAACCCGGACCATACCGGCAATACGATCATCGAAGCAGATGTGCCGCAGAGCGAACTTTATGGGTACTGCACAACGCTTCGTTCCATCACCGGCGGAGCAGGCACCTTCGAGTACAGCTTTGCACGTTATGAGCAGGCTCCGGTCGATGTCCAGGAGAAGGAGATCGCTGCAAGGGCAGAGGAAGCCGCAAAGTAATCATATGTGATTCATGAACCGGAGGGACGCAGGAAGCTGCAATAGAATCCGGTCTGAGTAATGAACCGGAGGGGCGGATGTGAAAAACATCTGCCCCTTTCATCAATATACTTGTATTCGGAAAGATACGTGTGCTATAATCACGATGTTGATTTTTGCGCATGAAAAGCTGCGGAAATACAGGATCAAGTACATTAAGGGAGGCAACCATTATGAAGCATATTCAGACTCTTAGCACCAGATCTCTTCAGGAATCCATGAAGAAGGGCGGATGCGGCGAGTGCCAGACATCCTGCCAGTCTGCATGCAAGACCAGCTGCACAGTCGGCAACCAGACTTGCGAGCAGCTCAAGAAGAATTAAGATAAAGTAATCTGACAGGCTGTCGCAGGATTAGACCTGCGGCAGCCTTATTTTTGTGATAAGGAGCAGAGCATATTTTGATTCATCAGTATCAGAATAATGGACTTTACATCGTCCTGGACGTCGACAGCGGGAGCATTCATCTCGTTGATGAGCTTAGCTACAGGCTGATCGCTGATCTGGACAGGGACAGAACACTCACCGATGACGCTCTCATTGAACGATACAAGGGACAGTTTGCCGGACAGGATATCCGCGATTCTCTCTCCGAGATCCATGCTCTCGAGAAAGCAGGACAGCTGTTCACCGAGGACATCTATAAGAACGCAGTCATCGATTTCAAAGCAAGGCCGACCGTTGTCAAAGCTCTGTGCCTGAACGTGGCGCATGACTGCAACCTTGCCTGCAGGTACTGCTTTGCGGATGAAGGTTCCTACAATGGCGGACCAAAGGGGCTTATGAGCTATGAAGTCGGAAAGCAGGCTCTGGATTTCCTTGTTGCCAGTTCCGGCAACAGGCACAATCTTGAAGTCGACTTTTTCGGCGGAGAGCCTCTGATGGATTTTGAAGTCGTAAAACAGCTTGTCTCTTACGGAAGATCCATCGAAAAAGAGAAAAACAAGCATTTCCGTTTCACGATCACGACGAACGGCGTTCTGCTGAACGATGAGATCATGGACTTCTGTAATAAGGAGATGGATAACGTGGTCATGTCTCTCGACGGAAGGAGAGAAGTGCACAACCACATGCGTCCATTCCGGAACGGAAAAGGCAGCTATGATCTGATCGTTCCGAAATTCCAGAAGTTTGCAGCTCAGCGAAAGGCTTTGGGGCTCCAGTATTATATCCGCGGGACTTACACCCACTATAATCTGGACTTTGCGAAGGATGTGATTGCTTTCGCAGACCTGGGCTTCGATCAGCTTTCCATGGAGCCGGTCGTTGCTCCGCCTACGGAGGATTATGCGATCCGTCCGGAAGATATTCCGGTTCTGAAGGAGCAGTACGATATTCTTGCAAAAGAGATGATCCGGCGTCAGAAAGAAGGCAGGGGATTCACTTTCTTCCACTTCATGATCGACCTGACCGGAGGACCTTGCGTCTACAAGAGACTTTCCGGCTGCGGAAGCGGAACAGAGTATCTTGGCGTCACCCCCTGGGGAGATCTTTATCCCTGCCATCAGTTTGTCGGCAATGAGAAATTCCTGCTGGGCAATGTTTTTGACGGAATCAGGCGTACGGATATCGTAGATGAATTCAAGTGCTGCAATGTCTATTCCAGAAAAGAATGCTCCGGCTGCTTTGCCAGATATTACTGCAGCGGCGGATGCGCAGCAAATTCCTACAACTTCCACGGCCGTATCGATGATGTCTATGAGATTGGCTGTGAACTGGAGCGGAAGAGAGTCGAGTCCGCAATTATGATCAAGGCTGCCCTGGCTTCGGAGGGATAAACATTTCCCCTCATCCGGAGTTTTGCCCTGTACAGATGATCACGCAGCCGTGCTTCAGAGCGTGTGACAAAAGAGATTTTTGGCGCACGCCCCGTAAATTTCGGCTACAATCGTATATTTTTGTACATATAGTCGGATTTACGAGGGACTTTTTAAGCTATTTGTGTTAAGATTGTCCACAGCACGATAGAAACTATAAATTATCAAAGGAGTAATACCAATGAGCAAGAAGAAGGCAAGAATTGTTCTGACGCTTCTGGCTGCCGCTCTGGTCCTTCTGATCTTTACCGCATTCCGCGGCTGGGGACCGACCGGCACCGGCGCCATGAAGAACATCAAGCTTGGTCTTGATCTGGAAGGCGGTGTCTCCATTACTTATCAGGCAAAGGAAGCAAATCCTTCTGCTGAGGATATGGCAGATACCATCTACAAGCTGCAGAAGCGTGTCGAAGGTTATTCGACAGAAGCCCAGGTCTACCAGGAAGGAACCAACCGTATCAACATCGAGATTCCTGGCGTATCCAATGCGGACCAGATTCTCGAAGAACTTGGTAAGCCGGGATCTCTTGAGTTCCAGCTGGAGGATGGGACGACCATCCTTGACGGATCTCATGTGACCCAGGCAGAGGCGGCTTCCACCAGAGACAACATGAACAATACCAAGTATGTTGTCGAAGTTGAATTTGACAAGGAAGGCGCGAAGGCATTCGGCGATGCAACCACTGAGAATGTCGGCAAGCAGATTGAGATTGTCTACGATGGTGAGACGATCAGTGCTCCTGTCGTTCAGCAGGCGATTACCGACGGAAAGTGCGAGATCTCCGGAAACTTTACCCTGGATTCTGCAAAGGAACTTGCTTCTTCCATCCGTATCGGTTCTCTTTCCCTTGAACTTGAAGAGATCCGTTCGAATGTTGTCGGCGCACAGCTCGGCCAGCAGGCTCTGAAGACATCCCTGCTCGGCGGCATCATCGGTGTCATCCTGGTCATGATCATCATGGCGGTCGCCTACAAGGCACCGGGTATTGTAGCGGCGGTTGCCCTGCTCCTTTACACAGCGCTTGATCTGGTTGCCATGAATGCTTTTGATATGACCCTGACCCTTCCGGGTATCGCAGGCGTCATTCTTTCAATCGGTATGGCAGTCGATGCGAACGTCATCATTTATGCCCGTATCCGTGAGGAGATCCAGGATGGCAACAGTGTCCGTTCCGCTATTGACACCGGATTTAAGAAGGCTCTGTCGGCAATCATCGACGGTAACGTCACCACTCTGATCGCCTGCCTGGTCCTGTACATCATGGGATCCGGCTCAGTAAAGGGATTTGCTGAGTCTCTTGCACTTGGTATCTTTCTTTCGATGTTCACGGCTCTGTTTGTTTCCAAATGGATCATGAATGCATGCTATGCACTTGGAATGTCTGATCCGAAGTACTTCGGCAAGGCGATTGCTTTCAAGAAGATGCATATGATTGAGAAGAGAAAGATCTTCTTTATCATCGCTCTGATCGGTATTCTTGCCGGACCGGCTGCCTGCATCGCAAATCATGCTGCAGGAAAGGGTGCCCTGAACTTCTCCATGGAGTTCCGCGGAGGCACATCGACCGATGTCACATTTAAGGATTCTTATGACATTGACCAGATCGATAACGAGATCAAGCCGGTCATTCAGGATGTCATCGGAGACGCTGAGATCCAGGCACAGAAGGTATCCGGCGGCAATGAGATCATCTTCAAGACCCGCGCGCTTTCCAGTGAAGAGCGTGAAAAGCTTTCTGATGCTCTGAACGAGAAGTTCGAGATCGATACTTACAAGGACAATTCCGGTAAAGAAGCAAGAGCGATCAACTTTGAGACGATTTCCGCGACTGTCTCAAACGAGATGAGAAAAGACGCAGTCGTTGCAGTCATCATCGCAGTCATCTGCATGCTGGTCTACATCTGGTTCCGTTTCTCCGATATCCGCTTCGCATCTTCCGCGATCATCGCTCTGGTGCACGATGTCCTGCTCGTCTTCGCATCCTATGCGATTGTCAGGATTTCAGTCGGCGGAACCTTCATCGCAGTCATGCTTACGATCGTCGGTTACTCTATCAACTCGACCATCGTCATCTTCGACCGTGTCCGTGAGAACCTGAAGAGAAGGGGGGATTTTGCTTCTCTTTCTGATCTGGTGGACGATTCCATCACCAGCACCATGACCCGAAGCATCTACACATCCCTGACCACCTTCGTGACAGTCTTCTGCCTGTACATCGTAGGCGTACCGTCCATCAAGGAATTCTCCCTTCCGCTGATGGTTGGTGTCGTAGCCGGAATGTACTCTTCCGTCTGCCTGACCGGTGCGATGTGGTACAGCATGCGCCTCAGGAAAGACAAGAGAGACCAGGCTGCAGCAAAAGCAGCTGCCGGAAAGAAGATCACTTCTTCGAAGAAGAAAAAGAAGAACTGAACGACCGTATGAGGTTGTGAATTAACAAAATGAGACAGCCCTTCCGCTCACTGGCATCAAGATAAATGGATGTCCTGAACGGAAGGGCTGTCTTTTGTTTCTTGACTATCCCTGAAAATCCGCATAAAGTCTTCTCAAAGGGATGAGGTCACTCGTCTGCACAGAAAGCTGAGGGATAGATTTGGAAAAGTGGACTGAGACAAGATTTGCAGGAGATTATATCGCTCTTGGAAGGAAGTATGGAGTGAATCCTCTGACTGCCAGAGTCATGCGCAACCGCGGCATCACGGATGATGAAGCCGCAAGAAAATTTCTTTACGGAACCCTGGATGATCTCGATGATCCATATGGATTGACCAATATCGATCAAGCCGCAGATATTCTCATAAAGAAGATCAGCGAAGGCAAGTCAATCCGTATCATCGGCGACTATGATATCGACGGAGTCTGCGCAACCTATGTCCTGATGATAGGACTGAAAGCACTCGGAGCAGATGTCTCTTATGATATCCCGGAGAGACTCCTTGATGGCTATGGTCTTAATGTCAGGCTTGTGAAAGAAGCGATCGAAGATGGGATCGATACGATCGTTACGGTAGATAACGGAATTTCCGCATCCTCCCAGATCCGGCTTGCCAAGGATTCCGGGATGACAGTCGTTGTGACTGACCATCATGAGCCACCCTATGAAGAAAAAGATGGTGAGAAGATTTTTCGCCTTCCGCCTGCAGACGCTCTGGTCGATCCAAAACTAGATGGATGTCCTTATCCGAACAAAAACCTCTGCGGAGCTGCTGTTGCCTGGAAACTGGTCTACCTTCTTGAAAACCTTACGATGGACAGGAAAGGAACCCTTTCCAGTCTCAGACCTGTTAAAGACTGCCCGATGACTATGGAACTCCTTCCGTTTGCAGCCTTTGCAACAGTCGGAGATGTGATGGACCTGACCGGAGAGAACCGGATCCTTGTAAGGTATGGCCTGACGATGCTTCCTTTGACGGACAATCCCGGCATGAAAGCCCTGATCAACGTCTGCGGTCTGGATGGAAAGAAACTCAGCCCCTACCATATCGGATTTGTGATCGGTCCGTGCATCAATGCAGGCGGAAGGCTTGAAACAGCAAAAGAGGCAGAAGAACTTCTGCTCACGAATGACAGCGCCCGGGCCCGGAAGCTGGCAGAGAAGCTGCATGAACTGAATATCGAAAGAAGAGACCTAACGGATGCCGGCCTTCATGCAGCCATGGACCAGCTTGAGACATCAGAGTTATCAAAGGACAGAGTTCTTGTCCTTTACCTTCCCGGAACCCATGAGTCCCTTGCGGGTATCATCGCCGGAAAAGTAAGGGAAAGAACAGGAAAGCCATCCTTTGTGCTTACAGATGCCCAGGAGAAAGGGGAGCTGAAAGGAAGCGGCCGGTCGATCGAAGAATATTCCATGTTCGATGAACTGGTAACCTGCAGTGAGCTGCTGGACAAGTTCGGAGGCCATCCGATGGCTGCGGGACTTTCCCTGCGGAAAGAGAATCTTGACGCCTTCCGCAAAAAACTCAATCAGGTATGCACGCTGACAGAACAGGATATCGCGACGAAAGTCACACTTGACTCAAGACTTCCGCTCAGCTATATCTCTGAAGATCTTATTGAAGACCTTCATCGTCTCGAACCATGCGGCAAAGGGAATGCCCGTCCGCTGTTCGGCGAGCCATCCCTGAAGCTCCTGTCTCTCCGTGTCCTTGGCATGAGGGGAAATGCAGCCCGCCTCACCGTATCTTCCGGCGGCATACGAATGCCGGCACTTTATTTCGGAGATATTCCTGCTTTTCTCGAAAGCCTCAGACAGAAGGGAGGGGAAGCAGAAGTAGAGAAACTGATGGCAGGTCAGCCCAACAGCCTCAGTATCATGGCAGCTTTCTATCCCGATTTCGATGAATACCGGGGACAGAAGACCCTTCAGATCAGAATAACGAATTTTCGCTAAATAGGAGTAGAAAATATAGCGGAAGTTTGTGCATTCTAACTTAAATTTTTCTGTGAAAAATTTGACAATCATTGTTCGAAAGAGTACGATAAGAAAGATACTTGAGGAGGCCGTAGTCTGCAGTTTTTGCAGAAAATCACTGCCGGTAAGCTATCCATAACCGGAGGCGCAGGCCTTTATCACGAGAAAGGAGAAAGACAGCACATATGGGTGAAATTACACAATACAGCTATTTCCCCGGATGTACGCTGAAGACTAAGGCGAAGGATCTTGACCGCTACGCCAGAGTCTGTGCTGAAAAGCTCGGAGCCGGGCTTGTCGAGCCGGACATGTGGCAGTGCTGCGGCGGAGTTTACCCGCTCGGGTCTGATGAGATCGGGAACAAGCTGTCCTCTGTGCGTGCGCTGAATGACGCAAAAGAGCACGGCCGCGAGCTCGTAACCGTCTGTTCTGCCTGCTACCATGTCATCAAGCGTGTCAACGATGATATGGCGAATGTCCCTGACATTCAGAAGCGTGCTAACAACTACGCTCAGTTTGATGAGCCGTATACAGGGGAGACCAAAGTCCTCCATTATCTGGAACTGCTTCGCGACCGTATCGGATTTGATAAGGTCAAAGCGGCAGTCACAAATCCTCTGACCGGGAAGAAGATCGGGGCATTCTACGGATGTCTTCTGCTTCGCCCGTCGAAAATTCTCCAGTTTGATGACCCGGAGAACCCTTCCATCATCGAAGATTTCATCACTTCTCTGGGTGCGACGCCTGTCCGCTATCAGATGAGAAATGAATGCTGCGGCGGTTATCGCAGTATGGAGAATCAAGACCTTACGCATAAGCTCGTATCCAGAATCTTCGCCGATGCGAAGAACGCCGGATGTGAAGAACTGATCACTGCATGTCCGCTCTGCTGGTACAATCTGAACCAGTATGAAGGTCCGGACAAGCTTCCGGTCCGCTACATGACGGAAGTTCTCGCAGAAGCCATGGGACTTCTTGATGAGAAGCCGGATGCCTCAGAGCTGGAAGGCGTTGCCTGCAAGTGCATGCAGGATGCCGGGAAGGAGGCCTGAAGATGACTCCTGATGAGATGAAAGCAAGAGATTACATCCTCAAGATCTATGACGGCGACTTCACAAAGTGCATGCACTGCGGAAAGTGCTCTGCTTCCTGCGCGGCTTACAGTGCCATGGATATCAAGCCGCATCAGTTCCCGAGCTATATGGCTCACGGAAAAATCACGGAGCTGATGAATTCAAAGACCATCTGGGAATGTCTCGGATGCTCCGACTGTATTGAAAGATGCCCAAGGGATGTTAAGCCAGGCAAGCTGATTGACGCAGTTCGTCAGGCTGTCACCAGACAGAGAGGCGGAAGCCACCTTTATCCGGAAGAAATCCCTGCAATGGTGAACCCAGACATGCCGCAGCAGTTGCTGGTCAGCGTACTGCGCAGAGAGAGAAAGTAAGCGGAGGTGAAATCAGGTGCAAAGAATCGGCGTATTTGTCTGTCATTGCGGCACAAACATCGCTGCTACAGTTGATGTTTCCAAAGTCGCTGAGGCAGCAAAACATGAGCCGGGCGTTGTCTATGCCGTCGACTACACATTCATGTGTTCGGAAGCCGGCCAGGATCTGATCGCCCAGGCAATCAAGGATTACGGCCTTACCGCTATCGTGGTCTGCTCCTGCTCTCCGCGTATGCATGAGGCTACTTTCCGCAAGGTAGCGGAAGAGAACGGTGTCAACCCGTACATGGTTGAGATCGCGAATATTCGTGAACAGTGTTCCTGGGTCCACAAGGATATGGAAGAAGGGACCCCGAAGGCTATCACTCTGATGAAGACTGCTGTAGCCAAGGTGAACCTTGACTCTCCGCTTCAGGATGGTGAAGCTCCGGTCACGAAAAGAGCGCTTGTCATCGGCGGCGGTATTGCGGGTATCCAGACAGCTCTGGATATCGCTGACTGCGGATACAAAGTAGATATCGTTGAGAAAGATCAGACGATCGGCGGCCGTATGGCTCAGCTGGACAAGACCTTCCCGACCCTCGACTGCTCATCCTGTATCCTGACTCCGAGAATGACAGAAGTCAATCAGCATCCGAATATCCGTCTCTTTACCTATTCGGAAGTTCAGGAAGTATCCGGTTTCGTCGGAAACTTCGATGTAAAGATCTTAAAGAAGTCCCGCTCCGTCCGTGAGAAGGACTGCACAGGCTGCGGAGTCTGCATGACAAAGTGCCCGTCCAAAAAAATTCCGAATGAGTTCAACAGAGGGCTGAATTTCAGAACAGCCATCAACATTCCGTTTGCCCAGGCAATCCCGAATGTTCCGGTCATCGATAAGGAGCACTGTATCCACTTCAAGACCGGAAAGTGCGGTATCTGCGCAAAGGTCTGCCCGTCGCATGCAGTTGATTATGAGATCAAAGATGAAGTGATCGAAGAGAAGTACGGCGCAATCGTTGTCGCTACCGGTTTCAACCAGATCGACCTTCATAAGTTCGGTGAACTCGGCTACGGCGTCAGCAAGAATGTCATTTCTTCCCTCGAATATGAAAGAATCATGTCCGCTACCGGTCCGACCGGAGGACATATCGTCCGTCCTTCCGACGGCAAGGAGCCTAAAGACATCGTATTCATCCAGTGCGTCGGTTCCAGATGCGCTCCCGGTGATAAGAGAGGCAAGACCTATTGCTCCAAGATCTGCTGCATGTACACTGCAAAACAGTCTATCATGACCTGTGACCATATTCCGGGTGCAAAGTGCCATGTCTTCTACATTGATGTACGTACACCGGGAAAGCTGTTCGATGAATTCTACAGAAGAGCAGTTGAGCAGTATGGTGTCGACTATATCAAGGGTAATGTAGGAAAGGTTACCGAGCTTCCGAACGGCAAGCTGCGTGTTCATGGCGCAGACCTGCTTGATCAGAAGGAGATCGAGCTTGACACCGATATGGTTGTCCTTGCAGGCGCAATCGAGCCGAATCCGGGCATCCGTCCGCTCGCTACCAAGCTGACGCTTTCCATCGATAACGACAACTTCCTTAATGAAGCACACGCAAAGCTGCACCCGGTCGAAGCTGCAACTGCCGGCGTATTCATGGCAGGTACTGTCCAGGGACCGAAGGATATTCCGGAGACTGTTGCCCAGGCAGGAGCTGCTGCGGTCAAGGCTGTCGCACTGCTGGCGAAGGATAAACTGAAGACCAATCCGTGTGTTGCGCAGCCGGATGAGCTGTACTGCAACGGCTGCTCCGTATGTGCAAACGTCTGCCCGTACGGCGCAATCACTTATATCGAGAAGGAAGTTCGTGATCACGGTCTCCGTGAGACCAGAAGGCTTGCACAGGTCAATCCTTCCCTCTGCAAGGGCTGCGGTGCCTGCACAGTTGCGTGCCCGTCCGGTGCTATGAACCTGAAGGGCTTCACGAACAGACAGATCATGGCGGAGGTAGATAGCGTATGTCAGTAATTGAGAGAACTGCCTCCCCGGAGGCGATGCTGGATAAGGACACC
>Ga0326514_10000660_pt1 | contig 23162 bp, 51 predicted proteins | sample 3_2548_0518_D_FD_203653 | JGI IMG/M metagenome (GOLD analysis project Ga0326514, IMG submission 203653) | Bovine rumen microbial communities from UC Davis, California, United States - 3_2548_0518 | ecosystem: Host-associated > Mammals > Digestive system > Stomach > Rumen | place: USA... | reverse complement strand
ATCTTTATATGGAATGGTAGTTTCCGCAAGATTAAAATTGCTCCAAACATTATTCGTATGGCAGTAGTTACAAGTTACGCTCTCCATTTATAATCGCCTCCCCAACTAATATGATAACCATTGTCGTCATTACCAATTACTGAAAAGCCTTTCGCGCGCAGCCACTTGATGGTATCGGGATATAATTCCTCAATGAACGTATACCACTGACCATCTTCTGCTGCGGCAGTACATACTTTTTCAACATAGGCACGCTCCATACCTAGGGGGTCAGCAGAGCTCCATTTTGAAATACCGGTTCTGGTAAGGCGGGCTAGGTCTTGTACTTTCAAATTACATCTTCCTCCCTTTCTTTTCTAAAAAAATTATAACTGAAATTGTGAAAAAAGTCAAATAGTTAGGTTAGGGATAATACATCGGAAAATGATTAAAGAAGAAGAATAATAAAGTTATATAGGGTATAACGGAGGGAGGGGTCGATAATAGGGGTGTAAGGGAGAAATTAGGTGGATAGATAGGACAAAGGGGAGAGGTTAGTGATGTGAGTGACGCACATTTCCGACCTCTTGTCAACTTTTCAGCGAACCCTATTTCTTGAAGGCTGTATCTACAACTTTTTTCGTAATAAAAATAATTACGTGTCAAACATTTGACAAAAATTTTCGTTATTACAGCTACTAGCTCTGCGTCTCTTACTTCACTTGTCAAATTTTTAACAAAGTGCACTACTTAAACTTGCGTCCCAGTCAGTAGCGCTCCGCGGGCTTCGCCTCCGCGGAGCCGTGGTACCTAAAAAAAAATTCGACTCCGCGCTAACGCGCTCCGTCGAATTTTTTTTTAGGTACTATATAATATATATAAGAGAGACTACAAATTTTTTGTAATGTCTTAAAATGTAATCTTTTTTTGACTATACCCTTATATAGGACTAAGGGGGTAGTCAAAAAATGTAATATTTTTTTATACTACAAAATTTGTGTAATAGACGTTATATTTTATACCATACGATTATTATTTTTCTTACAATTTAAATGAGTCAAAAAGCGAAGTATTTGACAAATACCGAATTTTCTGATACAATATAATCAGAGAAGAATAATAATAATGTAGGTGAAATTTATGAATACAGTTACCGATTTAGCAAATACGAATTAGTTATTCTTCCGGCGCGGCGACTATAATATCTTAGATTGTGGAGTGCGGACCGGCAAGACCTATTGGGCTATCAATCATCTGGCAGAATTTACCAGAGATGGTAATCTTAATCGTATACTTTTTTTAGTTGATACTACAGCTCTTAAAGATAGTATCTTAATGTAGTACCCAGATCATTGTATTGAGGCCGATGAAACTTGGGAGAGTGGCCCGGGGTGGTGGGGCATAGAAGACCGCAATAAGATAGGCATAATGTGTTATTAGCGTCTTGGCGCGCACGCTCTGAAAGATAAATTGGATTTCTTAAAAGAAGTAGATGTGATATGCTGGGATGAATGTGATAGTATTTTTGACTTTGCGACTGAAGCTTTTGTTAAGGCTAGGAAAAATGACTTTGCGCGGCCTGGCGTAAGCAACGCAGAAGTATTAGCCACAATACAATCGTATTCTTCTCGTAGAGACTACATGCCGCTTGTACTTCTTGGCACTTGGGAAAAAATAGTAGAAGAAGGCCGCATTATGTGTATTGGTCTTTCAGCTTCTCCAGAACGCGCGTACACGTACTATAAGAGTTTAGTTAGTGCCAGCTATCAGGGTAAATTAGAAATGGGCTACCGTATGGCTCATGATATTTATTTCTGTAATGTTATTGAGCATGTTAATCAGCTTGTACCAGAATTGAATCGTGGCTATTGGTGTTTTTCTCCATTCATTGAAACGAATTAGAAGTTAGTAGAAGCGGCAGAATCGCGGGGCTTCCATGCGATTGAACTACATTCCCCTAATAATGCGGAAAAACCTATGAATGAAGAGTAGCGCCGTGTATATAACATTGTAGCGACGACAGGTATGATTCCAGCTGAATATGATTTTGTTGTAGTGAATAAAGCGTTGGCGCGTGGAATTAATATTGTAGATAAGAGATTTAGTCATGTAATTATTGATTCTGTAAATTAGGTTGATCGTATTCAAGCTGCGCGGCAGACCTTCTAGTATCAAAGACATCTAAAAGTCCTAGCTCCTTAGATACCTGATGAATATTTGCGTAAATGGCTAACAGTTTCTTAGTGTAGAGAGTTGGCCGAGTATATGAATGTGCCTGAAGCTGATAAATATAATCGTGGACGTACAATGACTTGGAATAGATTGAAAGAATATTTACCTATACTTGGATATACTGTCGAATAGAAGCGGAAAAGTATCGGGGGTAAATAGCAACAATGCTATTACATTGATGGCGAATGGCATGACGTAGAAATTGTTGACAACGATTTCTTACAACTCGTACAAGCAAGGGGAGCGGAGTAATCCACTCCTCTTTTTCTTTTATGTGGCCCAGCTCCTAACGTATTATTTTATAATAATAATACTCTCCCATTATATTATATGCGATTTTTTCATTTTAGTCAAGTACTTGACATGCCCAGCTCCCCAGCTCCCTGACGCAGCTCCCAGCTCCCAGCTCCTATAGCGTGTCAAATATTTGACACGGGTGGGATGTTTGACTAGACTGGCGGTGGTGATGGTGGTAAATGTGAGTGGTGTCAAATAGTTGACAGAAAGTCAAATTAGATGTTGAACATCTAAAATCTCCTCCTTGACTTTTCTCAAATCTTCTGCTATAATCTTCTTGAAGATAAGGGAAGGCCACCCTACAAACCAAAGGAGATTGACCATGACCAACGAAGAGCGGTACTTTCAGGAGAATGTTGATGTTGCCTATGATATTCTCGCGGACTATGTGGAAGATGGCGCGACCTTCAATCCCCTTGACTATGATGAATACGGGATTGATTGGGATGTGTTTGTCTATCTAATTCCGCTTGCTCCTACTGAGCGTCACTATTTTACTCCCGATGAACTTGTGCGGGCGCTGGAAGGCGCGCAGATTCAGGACGATATGTTCCCTTCGCTGATGACCTTTGGGGCAACTGCGGACGGGCGCGTGTATAGCGAACTGCCTGCGCCTACTGGTTACAAGGTTATGGGCTGGACTGACCGCATGCAGAAGTGGGTTAATGAGAACATTGACTGAGGGGGCTTCGGCACCCTTTTCTTATATTAGATGTTGAACATCTAAAATTTGCTATTGACTTTCAAATGAAAAGTGCTATAATGGGTATGTAAAAGAGAGGAAGGAAAACCTCAATAAACCAGAAAGGGTCTTGCGTGATGTTTACGATTGGTAACTGGATTTTCGCGATTATCCTGCTGTGCCTTGGCTTCGGTATTGCTATCTATTGTTTCCATGAAGATGAGACAAAAGCTGGGGTTGTTACCATTATCATTACTATTGTGGTTGTGGTAGCATTGATGGCCGGCATTGGCTGGTATCACATGAATACGGCTGATGGCGCGAGGACTATGAAAGACTATCAGTCTAACATGAACAATGGTATTGAGCGCACCTTGCGCGTGGTCGCTGATGATGGCATGGTTATTTACGAGCGCGAAGGCAAGTTTGATATTGAAGTCCATGATAACTACATTGTCTTTGATGAGCAAGGGGTGCGCACTATCCTGTACAGAAGTTTGACTTCTACCCTCGTGATTGAGGAAAAGGGCGAGTAATCGCCTTTTTTTTATAATTAGATGTTGAACATCTAAAACTGGGTATTGACTTCTAATTTCAAAGTGGTATAATTAGCTTGCAACAAAGGGAAGGCCACCCTACAAACCAGAAAGGAAATCAAGATGAACGAGAACAAGACTACTGTGAACAAGAATGGTGTGGGCTTCGGTGGACTGCTGACGATTGCATTCATCGTCCTCAAATTGTGCGGCGTGATTGACTGGGCATGGGTGTGGGTGCTTGCTCCGCTGTGGATTACCTTCGGTCTGTCTCTGGTGATTATCATTGTGTGCTTCATTCTGGCGGTGATTGCGAGTCAGCGGTACTGAGAAAGGAAGGTAAAACGATTATGAAGGGTTATGTGTTTACTTACGGTGTGGATGGTTTTGGTGCTGACACTGCTCCCGCCTATGAAGAGGGTTGTTATCTTGACTATAACAAGGCTTTCCGTAAACTGTGTGAATTGAACGCTGAGATTCTGAAAGATTCTGACAGAGTGTTCTATGAAGAGGGGTATGGTGGAGATTATTACCCTGATGACAACATTATTTTGCGGCAGGCCGAAGAGAAAAGAGATTGGGCGACCTATGATGCGGAAATGAAGAAGCACGAGTTGACGGATATTGCGGCAATCTGTAAGCAAATCATGGAATATGAGGACCCGCCGCTGGGTATGTATAGCATGGTTGAAATTCAGATTAAAGAATGAGGGCGCGAAAGCACCCTTTTTCTTTTGTAAATATATTTAGATGTTGAACATCTAATAATATAAAGGGTAGTTTTCTACCCTTAATAGATGTGTGTTAGCGAGATAGTTTCACCCACCTCAGTGAGATAGAGACCAATCTCAGACTTATCACACTTAAATACCTGCGCGATGTCCCCAAAGTCGTGATTCTCACGGCACGAATTGAACAGCGCCTTATAGTCCATGTCGTCCTCATAGCGGTCATCGTTAGTCCACGCGAAACACAGATTCAGCAGTTCACGGTCCAGTTCGCGTTCATCTTCAATGAGATGGGGGTTTCCTTCGGTGTCAAACAGAATGTACATGTTAGCATCCTTTCTGGTTTTTAGGACTGTCTTTGTCCTTTTGACAGTAATAGAATATCATAAAAGTATTCTGTTGTCAAGTATGAATATTAGATGTTCAACATCTAATACCTGAAAAATAAAAAAACGGGGGATTATTCCCCCGTGGTGAAACTATAGGTATCGTTACGCGTGCACTTTTTCTGATAGGTGCCGGAGTACACAATCCGTCCGTCAACTTTGATGGTGAACGGCTTAGCAATCGGGCGGGGCAGAACCTTGCGCACCTTGTAATCCGTACCAAGCACCGCGCCCCGGCGAACACAGGCAAGCAGAATCTGCGTCTCAATCTGTACATCGTACAGACCCATGTGGGCTTCCTCAAATGCGGCGTCCCGGGTCAGGAACTGAAAGACAGATTCCGCACTGCCCTTATAATTGCCCGTGTCCGTGAACAGGCTGTGCGATTCGCAGAACTGGCGATAATCGGCGTTGCCCGTAATGAACTCGGACGCATAGCCCCAAATGTCATGGATGGCAATGGTTTCCAAGGGGTTATTACACTTGTACCAATCACAGTTGAAAGTGAACACTTTGTCATCGAACTGGCTATTGTAGGCGTAAGCATCCGTCACGTTGTACTGGCGAAGGTCACGCGCAAGCTGGCGCATCACATAGCCCCACTTATCCATGATGGCCTTATGCTGTCTCATCAGCTGAACGTAGCCGGGGCGCTTCTCCTTATAGTACGCGCTCTCGAACAGCGGCAGATTGTGCCAAGTCTGCTCAATCACATAGTGCCGCTCCTGTACAGCTACCTGCTGATCGGTGTCAACGATAGCCCAACCAACATCATAGCAGAAGGGCTTGTCCAGACTGGTGGTTTCGGTGTCAAAGACGAGAATGTGCATGGTGTGTTCCCTTTCTGGTTTGTGCGGTTTTCCTTCCGCTTTACAAGTATGATTATAGCATGTTATAGGAAAAAGTCAAGCGGTTTCTGTGAGGAGATTTAGATGTTTAACATCTAAGAAACGAGGAAGGGCTTGCGCCCTTACTCTTCGTCATCAATTGCCAACTGGTCTTTATGCGCGGCAATCCACTCCTTCATTTTATCCGTCCAGTCAACCGCCCTATATCCCTGCGGGGCGGTAATGATCTGGTAGATACCCTTTTCATCATGGTCAAAAGTGCCGGGGTGGTCATCATCACAAGACTCATTCAACATTTCCACTACTTCGTCAATAGTGTAGTAAATTTTTTCGTCCTCGCCAATTTTTTCCAGTCGCACATACTCTTCAAAGTCATAGTCTGCGTTGGGCAATTCATCGGGGTCAAAAGCGGGGGCATCGGGGTCACCAATGTACTCACAAAAGATGTAGTAGGCGTCCTCGGCATCGCGGCTGTTGAAGAAAATCGACATAGTGTAATCCTTTCTGGTTTGTGGTGTTGTCCTTCACCTTTCATGATGATTATAGCATAGTTATATGTGATTGTCAATAAGGGATGTTAGATGTTTAACATCTAATAGTCGTAAAAATAAAAAGCCCCGAAGGGCTTACAGGGTGGCAATGTACTTGCGCAGTTTCTTCTCGGCGGCTTCCGGGGTGCGGTGGTGATTGCTGACGACCATCCAACCATAGAAGGCGTTGACTTCTTCACCATACTCAATCACATCGTCAATGGTATAGGGGACGCCCTCACCTTCATTGCAATTGAGCCACCAGTCCCGGAACTCCTCTTCATCAAAGATAGCATAGGCACCTTCCCAACCGCAATCGGGGGTATCCGCAACATCAATTAGAACAATCTGGTTCTTGGGAGTGATGACAACTTCGTGAATGTAATGGTCGCAGAATCCGAACATGGGCATTTCCTTTCTGGTTTTCTGGTGTTTTCCTTCACCTTTCGTACTGATTATATCATAGGCGTTTCTACTTGTCAAGAGGAAATATTAGATGTTCAACATCTAATGGGGTTGCCCCTTGCGGGGCTTAGTCGATCGGGTCAGGCACGAACCACTCATTGTCGAACTCGGCCGCTTCGATGACGGCAGTCTCCACCTCACCAGTCCCGTTGTAAGTCCACTTGAACGTGTCGTAGATATAGTCGTGGAAGCACTCTTCCAGAGTGTAAGAGCCCTCGAAACGACTCATCATGGCGAGGTACGCCATGCGCCAAGTGGAGTTGACGGAGATGACGGTGTTGTTGATGGTCAGGACATAGACTTCGGGAAACGGGGGCTTGTCGAACTGCTTCATGTGTGTTTGCTCCTTTCCTTTGTTGCGAGGTAAGTATATCATAAGACCTGACGAAAGTCAAGTGTGAATGTTAGATGTTTAACATCTAATAAAGAAAGACTGGGGTCGCCAGTCATTTGTTATTCAGTGTGAAATAAATTTCCGTCCATCCTTCACCGCAATCACCAAGTTCTTTGGTAAATCCTTCAAGTTCAAACTTATTCATGAGGAAGTCCCGCATTTTTCCGCCCCACCAAGCACAATGGACTTTCCAGAATCTGCGGTCTTTCAATTTCAGATACTTCATTGTAAATTTGCTATCCCAACCCATGCCATTGTCAAAGAAGTAAAAACTTTTGTTTTCGGCGTCCCATTCAGAATCGCGGGGAATGTAATAGTTCAGAATCTCGGTGGCGCGTTCCTCGCTCCATTCTTCTTTGCTGTTGAGCCATGCGCGAATTTTTTCAAGAAGAATACTGCCAAGCCAGAACGGGAACAGAATTGCGCGGAGAACCTTGTAACCATTCTTATTCCACCACTTGCGCACCTTGCACTCCCTTTTACCTCGCATGGCTTTGATGACTTCGTTTGTCATAATGTTTGCTCCTTTCTGTCCCTTTTGGACAGTAGTAGTATAGCATATGAGGAGAAGTATGTCAAGAAGATATATTAGATGTTAAACATCTAAGGACGGTGGGAGGGTTACCCCTCCTCGTCAAGCATGCGGCCCAGAATCTCGATGGCCTCTTGTACTTGCTTATAGTAGGAGTCATTTTTTGCTTCTTCTACACCAAACTCGTTCTCCATATCGTACAGTGTATCGCTCATTATGTTACAAGCGACAATGAGCGCGGTTTTCTTACTCATCCTCTTCTTCCTCCTCTTCGTCAAGTTCTGTCGCGTATTGCTTAATTGTCACCTTGAATTTGTCAATCAGAATTTTAGCAAACTTTTTCGCGGAAACGCCCCAGTCTTGGCACTGATAGGCGTCCATGAAGTCAGAGCAGAAATCTTCCACCATGCTTTCAATCTGTTGTTTCAGTTCGTTAGTCATCACTATTCTCCTCTATATCTTACCACGCAATGACAAGTTTACCGATTTGGAGCATATGATTGAAAATCTCGGGGTCGCGCATATCTTCATATCCATAGCGGAAGGCGCAATAGTCAGAAATGTATACTTGCAGGAGGTCTTTATACCACCAGATTTTGGAACCCTTACGATGAATAATGTTTTTCATTTCTCATTATCCTCCATTGTGTCCTCATAACCATACACATCGCCAGCCCAACGAATTTCATCTTCCGCGAAGTCCGTAGGCGCATCGGGGTCAACGGTGTCGGCATTCTGCCAGTCGAACCAGCTGTCCCAGAATGCGCGCCAGTCCTCGCAATCCTCCATAGGGTCATCAATGTGGCACACGCCGCACTGGTCACAGTAGGGGCAATCGCCGTAGGCGTTCACGGGGCAGAAGGTGGTGTCGCCGTTGTAGGTACCTTTTTCCGCATCACGCATTTTTGCTACTTCCTTTCTGTTCCCTCTTGGAACAATGCCATTATAGCATATAGGGGGTAGGCTGTCAATAGTTTTTTTCAAACAGAAATTAGATGTTAAACATCTAACAACCATCGGGAAAGAAAGAGGGCTTAGCCCTCTTCTTCCTGGGTGGGAGCAGGAGCGGCGTCCTTCTCCTTGGCCTTGCGCTTGCGCTCCTTCTCTGCTTCGCGCTCGGCTTTAGCCTTGGCCTTGGTGGCCTTCTCTTCCTTCCAGATTTCGGCAACCTCGAAAGGATCGAAGGCGGGAGACACCTTGGTGGCGGTGTAGGACTTCGACTGTACCGTGATAGAAGTCCAGATTTCCTGCCCGTCCACTTCCTGCAGCACGGCGAACTCGGCATCACCGAACTGCACAGCGTCAAGGGACTCAAGGGCGGCGGTCAGGGCTTCCAGAGTGCGGCGGCGGGCTTCCAGTTTCTTCTCCATCATAGTCATTGGCGGTGACTTCCTTTCCGGTTTGGTGGGTTTTCCTTCCCTCATCTTGCAAAAAGATTATACTCGAATTTTTGATTTTTGTCAAGTAGAAGAAAATTTTGGTATTAGATGTTCAACATCTAAGAAGTCTCGCAAAAGGAAAAGCCAGTGCGGAGCACTGGCTTCCTTCGTCTTACTCCCGCAGGGAGTAGAGACTGCCGTCCTTGACAATGACATCGCCCCACAGGCGGGTCATGCCGTAGACCATCTTGCCCTTGGTGAAGTCCTCGGGCAGAGCGTCCGCAATCTCATCAAAGAGCTCGGCGGCGGACACGGGGGCGCCAATCTCCCGCAGAGCGTTGACCACAATGACCTTGGCGTCACCGTAGGCGGTAGCCTTAGCCTGCACCTGCTCGGCCTTGCGGTCGGCGGCCTTGGTAGCCTTGGCAATCTCGGTATCAATCTCGGCAAGGATAGCGGGGTCGGTCGTGAGAGTACGGAGAGCGTTCAGAGAAGAGAGAGACAGCATGGGCATTTTTCCTTTCTGGTTTGGCTTGGGTTTTCCTTCCCGTTCTTGTTGTTCCCCTTGGAACGATTTTATTGTACCACACTTCGTGGGGTTTGTCAAGAGGTTTCCCAAACTTTTTTTATTTTTTATTTTGGGCTTGCTCGTCAGCAAGTGGGACAAGGGCGGGTACCTCACGCTCGTTCGCTTTTGTCCTCCTGACAGTATTTATTATAGACGATTAGGTGAGAAAAGTCAATAGGTTAATGAAACTTGTTTTAGATGTTAAACATCTAACTTCCGTTCAAAAAGAAAACCGCCCCGAAGGGCGGTTTGGTTGGGTTACGCCTTGAGGGCGTAGAGGTTGACCTTGCCCTCGGTCTTAACGACCTCATCACCCCACAGGGCGCGGAGGGCATAGGTGACCTTGCCCTTGGTGAAGCCGTCAGGCAGGTCATCCTTGCAAGCGTCGAAAATCTCGGCCGCAGTGGCGGGAGTGGTGGACATGGCGGCCATCACCACATCGTGGGCGGCGGCGTACTCGGACGCCTTGGCGGCCTTGGCTTCATCGTTGCGGTGAGTCTCGGCAATCAGCTCGGCGCGAATCTCCGCGATGTTGTCCACGGGGTTGCCGTCGATGAAGGAAACGAGAGCGTTGATGGTGGAAGTCTTCATGTGGTTAGTCCTTTCTGGTTTTTAAGTGTTTTCCTTCACTTGATGTCTTATTGTACCATGGATTTTGAGTTTTGTCAAGGGGTTTGGGAAACTTTTTTTGTTCAACCGCCATCCCATATGCGCACTTTGGAGTAGGGGGATGAGTCCGATGACGGTTGTCCTTGTGGGGGGCCATCCGTTTATCCCCCACCTGACATTGAGTATTATACTCGAAGAGGTGATAAAAGTCAATAGGTTGAGGAAAGTTATATTAGATGTTTAACATCTAACGGGGCTGGGGTCGCCGGAGTAACCCCCTCAGAATTTCCGTGATTTTGTCTGGGGTGTACGCGCCGAAACCCCAATTTTCCCGGTTACGCTCCTCATCATCAAACAGGATGCCGCCGCCCGTGGCCTTGCGCTTGTTTGTGCCATATTTTACGATTTTAACAACATCCCAATGAACAGAAGGAAGATGCTTATGAAGCCAAGCCACTTTAGCCATTGCGATTCTGTCATTGTAAATATTTGTACCCCCTTTTGAAGTCCATGAGATAATACCGATTTTATAACCTTTTCGCTGTACCTGATTCAGCAGTCTGGCAAGGTGCGAAAAATTCATCATAGGCCGCGCCACATCATAGGGGCGAGTGCGGCAATTCTGCAAGTCATCGAGCCAATTTTCCACCCCGTAAAGGTCTGCGATAGTCCCATCCATATCGAACCAAATTTTCATGTGCTGTACTTCCTTTCTGTCCTGCGGACAATTATATTATACTCATAGGAGAAGAAAAGTCAAGTGGAATTATTAGATGTTAAACATCTAAGAGAAGAAGGGGAGGATTACTCCTCCTCCTCCTCCTCGGCCTTCTTGGCGCGGGCTTCGGCCTTGCGCGCCTTTTCGGCAGCACGGTCGGCCTTGGCCTTCTCCTTCATGGCCGTTTCCTCTTTCCAAACCTCGGCGGCCTCGAAGGGGTCGAACGCAGGATTGACCTTCGTGGCCGTGTAAGACTTGGACTTCACGGTGATCTCCGTCCAAATCTCCTGACCATCAATCTCCTGCAGAACGGCATAGGACGCATCACCGAACTGCACGGCATCAAGCTGGGCCAGGACATCCTGCAGAGCGGCAAGGGTAGCGGCGCGGGCGGCGAGTTTCTTTTCCATCATCGTCATGGGATGTGTTTCCTTTCTGGTTTGAAGAGTTTTCCTTCTCTTGATTACGTACCTATTATACATGAAATTGTGATTCTTGTCAATGGTGAAATGCGGGAGAAGTTAGATGTTTAACATCTAATATGTTAGGGTTACTCCTCGTAACCCTTGCTCTTGTATTTCGGCGGTTTCTTGCGCTTGTCGGGGATAACACGGGTGACCGGGGAGATAGCGCCCCAGTCACCGTGCTGTGCCTTGATGATTTCCACGTTGGTCTTGACCTTCTTCTTAATCTTCATGCGATGACCACCGCCTTCTTGTAGCACTTGACGAGCGCGCCGTGGGTATCAATGACAATCTTAAGGTCGGAGAACTCCAAGGGATGGGAGATGGTGATGGTGGAACCGTCCGCGAAAATGTACCGATAGAGAGTGATCATGTTAGTATCTTCCTCCTTCACAGAATGAACAGATGGTCTTGGTAGCAGTAGGGGCATTTGATGACGGCGGCATCCTCATCATCGGGAGTGGTGACAAAACACTTGACTTGCTGGAGACTCCAGAACCAAGTCCCGCCGCACTCTTCGCAAGTGCTTTCCTCAAAGACAATTTCAACGTGGGTCTTGTTGAAGTATTTGCTCATCGGTGTTGCTCCTTTCGTTTGGTACACCCGTATTATAACCGATGAAAAGAGGAAAGTCAAGAGGAGAAATTAGATGTTGAACATCTAAGTGTGGTGGTGGGCGGTTATAGTTGCCGCCACCTATCTTCAAACTCCGATACAAAAGCGGGGTGCGCCATAATCCATGTAATGCCCCATTCAGTCGCCGCCCGTTCTGCTTCGAGGAAGGGATATTCTTCCGGTGTTGCTTCATCGGCGGCAAGTTTATATTTTTTCAATTCTTTGCTTTTGTTGTATTTCTTGCGGGTTGCCCAGTGTCCGAGTTCGTGGGCAATTGTCAAAGTAATGTCAAGCACCTTATCAGTTTCGGGGTTGATGATATGACACGCCCTGCGGAAATTTGGGTCATTTTTGGCATCAATATCATTGGGGTCATATCCGATAGTACAATGTCTGTTGAAAGTAAAACAGCACCACCCATCGGGATCCTCCCAAACTGTGACAGTTTCGCCCATCATGATAGTCGCAAATTCCTGTATCAGTTTCAAATGCTCGTGCATCAATATCTCCCCTTTCAAGTCTATTATACTCATAATGAAATGAAAGTCAAATGCGTTATTAGATGTTAAACATCTAACTATCGTTGAGAAGAAAAGCCGCCGTGGTTAGCGGCGGCTTCCTACCGTCACGCCTTGCGGTAGGTGTTGGGGTTGCCGTCAATCTTGACGACACCCTCCCACAGGCCGTGGCTCAGGGCGTAGGACAGCTTGCCCTTGCTGAAGCCCTCCGGCAGAGTGTCGGCGGCAGCATCGAAGATCTCGCCAACCGTGGCAGGAGCGGCATCCAGAACGGCCATGACAGCTTCGCGGGCGGCATCGTACAGCTCCCGATTGCTGGCGGCCTTGGCAGCGTTGCGGTCGAGTTCGGCGCGAATCTCCTCCGCAATCTCCGCGATGTTGTCGATGGGGGTGCCGTTCAGGTAGGACAGGATGGACTGGAGGGAAGCCTTCTTCATGTGGGTAATTCCTTTCTGGTTTTTGTTGGGGTTTTCCTTCCCCGTCTTTTTGTGTTCCTCTCTCTTGGAACAATTGTATTATAGTCGATTACCCGATAAAAGTCAAGAAGAAAATGTAGTCAGTTTTTAGATGTTCAACATCTAATACCCCGTAAAGGGGAATAATTTCCCCTTACATCGTGGTGGTGAAACTGTACACATCGCCACGGGTGTATTTCTTGTAATACTGACCAGAATAGAGAATCTTGCCGTCAATCTTCACGGTGAACGGTTTCGCCTGCGGGCGAGGAAGAATTTTCTTGACCTTGTAGTCGGTGCCCCACTTCGCGCCCCGCAGAATACAAGCAAACAGGATTGCGCTTTCAATCTCGCTGTCATACAGTCCCATATGCTTTTCGATGAAATCGGGGTCGCTGGTCAAATACTGGTAAACCACTTCCGCAGAACCCTTGTAATTTCCGGTATCGGTGAAGCGCTCATGAGTCTCGCAAAAGTGCTGATATTCGGTAGTATTAGTGATAAATTCAGAAGCATATCCCCAAATATCATGTACGGCGATATTCTCAAGGGGATTGTTAGTCTTGAACCAGTCGCAATTGAAGGTGAAAACCTTGTCGTCAAAATCGGAATTGTAAGCGTAAACATCGGTAATGCCATACTTGCGAATATCCCGGATCATCTCCTGCATGGCATATCCCCACTTGGTCATAGCGGCCTTGTGTTGGCGCATGAGCGTGATATACTGCGGCCGCTTGTCTTTGTAATAGGCCGATTCAAACAGGGGAAGATTATGCCAATTCTGTTCGATAACAAAGTGCTTGCGGAGGAGAATAGCACCAGTATCGGACATGATGGTATAGCCGAGGTCGTAACAGAAGCACTTGTCGAGGGCGGTAGTCTCAGTGTCGAAAATCATCACGTTCATTTGGGTTGCTCCTTTCTTTTTGTGCAAGCACATTATACCACTTTGGCGACAGAAGTCAAGGGGAGATATTAGATGTTGAACATCTAATATGGCCAAATGAAAAAAACGGGCAGAACGCCCGTTCTCTTTCATGCCTGTGGGTCGTTGAGTGTGTTCAAAGCGTAGTCAATAATAACCACATGACCGTTAAGCATACCGAGATTGCCATTGTGGAGGTCGTAAACGTGGTTGATAATCCACTCGTATACGATGGCAGGAACATTCTTATATAACCACACTTTTCCTACCCGGTTTGCGCGAGGCATGATCCAGAATTTGCGCCCGCTGACCGTGGTGCATGTGATTTCTGCGAAGTATTCGCCAAAGCCTTCTTCGCACGCATAGGAGTAAAATTCTTCTTCTTCCTCACAACCGCCGTACTCGTTCACATCATCGCCATAGTTGAACTTGATCACATAGTCAGAGGTGATAAGGGCAATACGGGTCGCGCCATGGGCAACTTGCACAGCTCTGTGGTGGTCCTCGTTGTACTGCGCGACATTGCGGATAACCTCGTGAACGGTGTACGCGCCGAACAGATAGGGCGCGATCTCGTGGAGGAAGCGGTTGGCACGGATGACATAGTTGGTATTCATGGGAATGCTCCTTTCTGTTTGGCTTGCAAGCCAATTATACCATAGATAAGGCTGAAATGCAAGAGGAGTGCTTAGATGTCGAACATCTAAAAAGAACGGGTGGTCACAGAGTGACCACTTCACCGTTCAAATTCTTGATGCACTGGATAGTACCACCTGCGAGAATGATTTCATCACACCGCTTGCGAAGGTACACCATGCCTTCATCAAAGACCTTCATAGTGCTCATGCGGTTCAGATAGGTGTAGTAGATGGTGTAGTTCATCACTCGTCATCCTCCAGCTCGTTCAAGTCAATGCCACAAAAGAAATGCATATGCGCGCAGCACGGGCATACCATGTAGCCCGTAGCTCTGCCGTCCCGCACGAAGAATGAGCCATGTTTGAGGCCAGCTTTGTAGACTTCGCCACAGATGCACTCAATTTCCATTCCCAGCTTCTCCCCTCTCAGTCGTCCGCCCAGTTGGTAGCGATCCAACTCGTAATCATGCCCGCCACACACAAGGCAAGCCACGCATGGCAGAACATACCCCAGACAATGCCCGCGAACATGGCCACGATACCAAGGCACCCGAAGAATTTTCTCATCACTGATTACCACCTTTCGAGAGTATTATACATGAAGATTTGACTTTTGTCAACCGGGCATGTTAGATGTTGAACATCTAACTTGTGAAAAGGCGGATTACTCCACCTCGTAGATTGCCACGGTATCATAGTTATGAATGTAGCGGATACGCACAGCGTTCTTGGGAGGATGCGCGCACAGCTTATTGTAGTAATTCTGAGCACGCTTTTTTTGGCTTTCAGTGAACCATTCGCACTCAGCTTCTCCATCCGCAAAGTCAACCCAAATTTCACGGGTCAAAACCTGGAAGGTAATGTCCACGGTTTTCCATTCATCATCAATCCACAGTTTGGTAAGCATTTTCGCACTTCCTTTCTCCCTTTCGGGCAAGCCCATTATAGCACAGTTTGCCGTAAAATGCAAGCGCCATTATTAGATGTTGAACATCTAAGAAGTAAGCGCGCCCGAAGGCGCTTAGAAGGTGGCCGGCTTCAGCCGCAGCTCCACTTCCAGCTTGTAAGGCCGTCCATTGACGTACACCACGCGATACGCGGTAGCGGGGAAGTTGTCTGCCAACGGCACATTGTAGTCGATGACGCCAGACTCAACGAGTTCAACAAGGTCAGCAACGGCAGTGGTGGCAACGTTTTCCATGCTCTCAAACATTTGTGGTGCTCTCCTTTCTTTTGTCCTCTTTTGGACAACTGTATGATAGCATAAGTCAACAGGAAAGTCAAGTGGTAGTATTAGATGTCGAACATCTAACATGCGAAAAGGGGCAAAGCCCCTTACAGAATCAGGGTGATTTCCCGGTTGGCGATGGCATTGCTGAACTCGTTGCACCGCCAGCGAGGCAGCCTGCCAGCCTTCTTTGCCAGCTTCTGGAAAAGCCGCGTACCGTCCTCGTAGGACAGCTCCCGCCAGTGGTAGTGCCGCCCCTGATCGTCTGTGAAGCTGAAGTAGAGATAGGCACGGTTGAGGTAGGCATAGTCATGGCCATAGTTGGCGAGGGTGACGGCGATGTACTTTTTCATGTGAGATACCTTCCTTTCTTGTACCCTTCTCCTTGGTACGGTTAGATTGTATCATAAAATGAAGCAAAATGCAAGGGCATGTTTTAGATGTTGAACATCTAAGTTGGTTGTGGGACATTAGTCCCACACCATATAGGTGACCCACTCCTCAACCTCGTTCCAGCTTTCAAAACTCAGACTACCCAGCTCGTGGCGAAAGACAAGCCAACCATCATAGGAGTCGATGTTGTCGTACCAGTAACCGTGATTCTCCATGGCCTGAATGATTTCAAACTTTTCCATTTTCGCTTCTCCTTTCGTTTGTCCTCTCTTAGGACAATGTTATTGTATCATATAGCAATAGAAAAGTCAAGAGTGCTATTAGATGTCGAACATCTAATATTCGGTATTGACATCGTAAAACTCACATGCTATAATATAGACGTTCCAAGAGGGGACGACAGAAAGGAGAGCAAACCATGATGTACTACGAGATTTACAACATCGACGACCTGTGGGAAATCTGGAAGTGGACGAACGGCGGTGCCCATGGCGAGCGGGTGAAGGCTTATAAGTCCGAGAAGGCCGCACGCAATTGGGCGGCGAAGCAGTGGGTGCGGGTCATCTGGCGGTGACCCTTCCCGAATGACTTAGATGTTGAACATCTAACTTCTGTCGTTGACTTTTTGATGAAAATGAGTATAATAAGAATTGCCGGAAGGCAAGAAAAAAAGAAAGAAGGCACCCACACATGATGTACACCGTTGACAAGTTCGCTGCCCATCGTTCCGCCGCCTGCCGCGTCCTGCGCTACGAGGACAACAGCATGACCCTTGTTAGCTACAACACCGCCGTCATCTACATGACCCCGGACGGCTGGATCCACGTGACCGGCCTGTATAGCGCCACGACCCGCAAGCACATCGGATGGTTCATGCAGAGCGTGGGATCCTGCTACGCGCGGGCCCGGGACGCCTACAACGATCGCATGGATTACAACGTGTTCACCGGGGAGGTTCGGGACTGGTGAAAAACGGGGTGAAAACCCCGTTTTTTATTTTTCTTCATATTAGATGTTGGACATCTAATATCCCACTGTGTACTGTGTTAGCAGTACACAAGGGACATATCCGCCCACTTAAGAACAGAAATTTGATTGTGACGGCGGCCTGTCTCCAAAGCGGTTTTTTTCGTGCTCACTCGGAAAGAGTGATCCACATAATACACGCCGTCAGAGAACCAGATCCCGCAATTGCCGCCCATGGCATCCACAGCTTTTACAGCTTCTTCAGCTGTCTTGCACTCGACGCCGTGATCGGCCACCTGATAGCCTGTTTTGTACTGCACCGCCTTATATTTGCGGAGAGTCAGGCCGCCGTTGTTGCTCAGATTGCGCAAGGTTTCAAGCAGTGTCATGGTATTTTCTCCTTCCCTGTTCCTCTTGGAACGATTAGATTATAGCATACTTTCCAAAGGATTGCAAGAGGGAATATTAGATGTCGAACATCTAACTTTTGTTGCGAAAAAGGGATTGACTTATGATTTGATATTTGGTATAATGGGCTTGCCAGATGGGGGAGGGAGCCCCTAAAAACCGGAAAGGACTTGAAACAATGAAAAAGCTGATTGCCCTGACCCTCGCCCTGATTGCCCTGCTGACCGTCTCCACCGCCTCCGCTACTGTGTTCCTGCCTGATGTGACTCTTGACTATGACCGCCTGTATTCCCACATGGCCATCATCACCGAGATCAGCGTGGAAGAGGACATCGTGATCATGGTGGATGCGGCCGGTATGGTGTGGATTATGGAAGGTGTAGAAGATTACACCGTGGGCGATTTCGTGTCAATGATTATGTTTGACAACTATAGCGCAAGCGTAAAGGACGATATGATTGTGGAAGCGCGTTATGCGGGATTTGGCGGTATGGAAGTGGTACAGATGTGGATGGGCGAATAAATGCCCACCCATTCAAGTTAGATGTCAAACATCTAACTTTCGGATGAAAATATGGCTTGACGATATGGGCCAAATATGCTATTATATAGTTGCCGGGAGGGACCCGGCAAAGAAAAGGAGGAAAAGAACATGAAGAACCTGATCGCCGTTATCCTGACTCTGATCCTTATCCTGACCGCCGCCACCGCTTGCGCGTATGAGTACCGTTTCACACTTGACGCGGATCACCTGTATCCCAACACTGGGATCGTGATCGAGGTCAACGCCTATGAGGACTTTATCCGCTGTGTTGACGCGGCTGGACTTGAGTGGATTTTCCCGGAGGCTGATGGATGGGCCGAGGGCGATTTGGTTTCCCTGATGATGTTTGACAACTTCACCGATGGGGTAACCGATGATACCGTGATGGTTGCGTATTATGCAGGATTTGGCGGGCTTGACCTGATGAATGAATGGAAGAGCCGGATGGAGTAAAAGAAAAGCGCCGAATGGCGCTTTTCTTTTTTCCCACCTGAGTTAGATGTGGAACATCTAATTATGGGCACAATAAAAAACCGGGATTAAACCCGGTTTCTGATTTCGCCCGTGTGGAGGTTCATTTCGATGTCGTTGAGATAGCAATCCTTGGCGGTGTAGTAGGACAATCCCAACTCCCGCATAAGCCATCCGATATGTTTGATTGTGGTACGACTGTACAATCCATGTACCGTCATCCAACCGTTTTCGTCAATCGTGATCACGGTAGTGGAGTAGGAACGCAATCCCCGGAGGTTGTTGTTTTCGTCTACGATGAACCGCGCCGCCGCACTTTCGTGCCCCCGAATCTTTTTCATCATCATCATTTTGTTTTCCGCCTTTCGTGTCGTTTTTTGTGTTCCTCTCTTGGAACGATTAGAGTATATCATACATCAATATAAAAGTCAATGGGAGTACTTAGATGTTCTACATCTAAAATGCCGTGGTGAGCATACGCTCACCACGCGGCACGGGCGCAACGTTCGTATGCACTTACTCGGCGCATCTCTTGGAACTCCTCAAAGGAAATTTCTTTCCCCGATATGATCCCCCTGGTGTGCTTCACTCCCGGCATGCGCTTTGCCTTGTCCATCGCTTCGAGAAGATTCGCCGCTCGGATTGCAAACACAATGTCGGTGTACTGGCCGATCCCGCAATGGCCACGGGGACAAGTGATTTTGTAATACCTCATTTAGGTGTCCTCCTCTCTTTTTGTGGTTTCTTACCACGATTAGAGTATAGCAAAAAAGTTGATTTTTGTCAAGAATGAGGATTAGATGTCTAACATCTAAGGGGGAAAAAGGGAGATTACTCTCCCAGCATCAGCTCCTCAAATTCTTGCCACGCCAGCTCTGTCTCATCGTCCCAGTTGTCATCTTCGTCTGCGGCGAACCATTCATCCCATTCTTCTTCGGTGAGTTCCCAGGAGCAGGCGGCACAAGGGTCAATGCGTTCGACTTTCATTTCCATTTTCATATCCTCCCTTTTCTTATCCCTTTGGACGATGTAATTGTATCATGAAAAAACGGAAAAGTCAAGCGCCGTCTTAGATGTCCAACATCTAAAATCCGGTAGAATGGACTTCTAAGATCCGAAAAGAGGGCTTGCGCCCTCTTACTGGTTCCACGGCCGATAGTGCAATTGCCAATTGCCATATTCACAACTGCACGGGTCAATCATGTCATCATACCCGAGTTCCTCGGCCTCCTCCCACATCTCATCCCATGTCACGAGGTTGCCACATTCGATGTTCTCATACCACATTTTTCTTTCTCCTTTCTTGTGTACCCTCTCGGTACGATAGTATAATATCATAAAATGATAGGAAAGTCAACTATCAAAATGAGATATTAGGAGTCTCAACTTAGATGTCTTACATCTAACTTTTACGAAATAAGGAAACGGCTTGCGCCGTTTTCTTATTTCACTTTTTGAAACCATATGCGGTTTCGGCGCCATCAGGGTACCGTTCCCATTCCCATTTGATACCCTGCCGATTCATCCAGCTCAGAGCAGCAGCTGCGGTAGTAAAGGTTTTGGAATTGACGGTTCCCGTTTTGGTGTGGGTCATGGCAGTGACGGTATTGGTGTTGGCTCTGAAGTAGACGTAGATGGTTTTCATGTTTCTGACCTCCATTCTGTTGGTTCGTGGTACTCTCTACCACTGTCCTATTATACCATGAATCAATGACTTTTGCAAGCACTCAAGTTAGATGTCTGACATCTAACCTGTGGCAATGCTGTGTGTGTATGTGTATTGCGTGTGTAGTAGTAGTATCTTGGCCAATGGTCACACTTATTGTACATTCTATCTCATGCGTTGCATAAACGTGTAAACACTTGTAAGCATGACTGATGCATTAGTAGTACTTGTCTGTTAGTTACTCTTGTGTCATTAGCATAGTTATTACTGTCTATACGTTTTATGCATGTTCTTTCGTGTGTGTGCGTGCGTGTGTACTTCCTTCATTGTGTTGTCTGTGTAGAAGTTGATTATAAACTTGCGTAAATGAAGATATACATGTATATATTTTGATAGAAACTTATAAAGTTATACAATAAATGAATGCTTGATCAACTAACACATTAATCATGTATTTGTTCTAAGTCAACCTTATTAGATGCCGAACATCTAACTTTTCTTGGGGAAAAAAGAAAAGGCTTGCGCCTTTTCTTTACTGGATGGTCCACACGTGGAGAACGCGGCCGCCCAGCGCATAGTTACGATGGATTTCTTTTCCAGCTTGCTTCCAGCTGCGAAACAGCTTCTCAGCTTCTGATTTGGTGATGGACTTCCTGCAGGTGCCGTCGGTGTAGAAGTAGTTGCGGCCTTCGATGATGATGGTGGTTTTCATGATAGCTCCTCCTCGTGTGCTGTTCTATCGGATCCTCTCTCCCGATCCGATGCCCTATTATACCACACTTAAGGCAATTTGTCTATACCCTAAAATGAATTTAAGTTAGATGTTGGACATCTAACTTTTGTGGTGGAAAAAATTTTTAGATATGAATGTATAATCATTTGTGATCTAAAAATCAATTTTAGATTATACGGAAAAAGAAAACCGCTCACGCGGTTTTCTCTTTTCCCCCCTGGATGGTGTCGCTTTACTTTTGTAAACGCCCCTTTCATAGACTTCCACGGACGGCGCAAGGCGCCCTGGCGCGTTTACTCGTTCGCCCTGAGTCGCTTGCCTCGGCACGGTAGAGGCGCAAGGCAATAGCACCAGCTTCATAAGCTTGTCCGGCTTTTCATAAAGGGAGGGGCTCGCGCCCCTCCCTGGCCAGCTTACTTGACCTCCCATTCCATCTCCAGCGGCTCATCGTCCCGGCACCAGTAGTGCCAGCGGTTCAACCGGGCGTTCAGCTGCCGGACGGCCTGATAGGCCTCGGCGTGGGGCAGCACCAGCTCCAGCGTGATAGCACAGCAGCTCCAGCGGGTGCGGGGTTCCAGCCCCCAGCTGCGGGCGGTCTTGTTCATCAGGTGCTCCACCGTCCGCAGGTAGTTGAACATTTCGGCGCGGGTCAGGGTATCGTCCCAGCAGGTCAGGGTGATATACAGCTTCTTCATAGGTTTATCCTCCTTTTCTCTTCAGCCGCCGGGCTGGGAGGGGCTTGCGCCCCTCCCTGTCCAGCTTCAGATGCGCTTCAGCTCCTCGGCCGTCCGGGCGGCCTCGCGCTGGGCCAGGTAGTCCCAGGCGCTCATGACCTCGCCGTTGTCCAGCAGGGTCTCCACCGCCCGGCGCAGCTTGTTCAGCGGCGTGGGCTGGAACGCAATCACCGCCGGATGGCCAGTGGTATGGAAGGTGCCCTGCAGGCCCTTCCGGCTGGCCGCCTCGCACAGCTCAAGGAACAGCTCCCTGGGCATGATAGCGGTGTTATCCAGCACGTCATTATAGGTCTCGCAAGCGTCAATGACGGGAAAGACGATGTACGGCTTGCCCGGCAGGATGTCCGCCTCGGTCCAGCTCCCATCCAGCTGGGGCGCGCCCACGGTGCCGCCCGTCTTGATCTCGGCGGTATAGCGGTGGCCGTCCATGTACAGGATGATGTCCGCCCGGCCAGCCGTGCGGCAACGGCAATCCGCCGGGTCCATGCTGGCATACAGCTCATGGCGGATATACACCTCCACGCCCTTTGCGCTGATAGCATAGCGCTCGGCGGTGGAGCCCTTCAGCTTTTCGGCGGCCGGGCGGGTATACAGGGCGGCCTCCATGGCCTGAGCAACGCGAGTCTGACGAGTCTTTTTCATGATTGAAACCTCCTTCTTTTTCGCCCTGTTGGGCGGGCTCCCCGCCGGGGCTGTTGGCGTCCCCCGGCTGACAATTAGAGTATAGCACAGAAAATCAGATGTTGTGAATTTTCCGATATTTGCCGCGGGATGGGCGGTATAATTCCGGAAAACGGCGCGTAGCGCCGTTTTCCGGGGCCGCCCTCCCCAATTCCCACCGACTTTTTTAAAATCAAATATTTGACATCCTTCTATCCCATATGATATAATATAACTATCGAGGTGATACCATGAAGAAAGCTTATTCACTAGACTACGAGATTGAACGTGATGTTGACCGCTGTCAAGCCGTTTACGATATTCTCGACTCTCTAGATAAAACTCCTTCTAACTTAGAATTAGAACAAATGGCCTCTTACATTTTGTATGGGAAAGATGAAGAAGGCCAAAATGCAGTATAGCGCGGCGAAATGACAGATGGTGATAAGCGTTACGGCACATTCAAACGTGCAGATGATAAGCTTTTATCATTAGATGAAATATTAGAGAATCCGCTAGCTGATCATTAGTAGATATAGACTTTAAATCATCCTTATGTTTATACAAAGCCTAAGCCAACCATAACCAAACCTAAGTATGATAAGAAAACTGGCGAGCTAATTGATCCAGGCGACAGCGATATTCCCGGCATGCAAGACCTCTGGGAATCAATTGCCCGCTATGAGCATGTTGTGGCCGTGAATGAAGGGAAGGTGCCGCCGGACGAGCATACCCCCATTCTGAAAGATGGATATCGTCTTTACCAACTAAAACATTAGCTGGTAGAAATGCGCCGACAGCAATACTACTTAAAAGATATATTTAAACCAACCTTACACTTCCTATCCACCGACCACCCGCG